>OLQH01000402.1_pt1 | contig 48670 bp, 54 predicted proteins | sample 1672671 | NCBI WGS metagenome assembly OLQH01 (sample SAMEA3136712, study PRJEB25190) | human gut metagenome
GAGCGTTGCCCACCTCGGCATAGGATCCGCGCACCTTGAGGAACGAGATACCCGCCTTCGAGAGGTCGGTCATCGACGATATCACGGCCGAAAGGCCCACCGAGGGATAGAAGATGTTCTGTTTGGGCGTGAAGGCCAGCATCGAGGCCCAGTCGTTGCGGACCGAAACGTCGACGTAGAGCATACCCCGCCAGCCCAGCTGCATGGTCGCATACACGGCCTGAATCTGGTCGTGGTAGTTCTCCTGCGTCGGGAAACTCTGCGAGTTGTCGGAGATGATGTTGTTGTAGGTGAACTTGTTGGGAATGCCCGCCAGATAACCTTCGTAACCCGTCAGCTGGTTCTTGTTGTCCATGATGCTGGCGCCGAGGTTGAACTGCAGGGAGAAGGCGTTGTCGCAGAAGCTCTTGTCGATGCTCAGCAGCACGTCGCCGTAGAGGTTGTTGTGCGTCATCGTGCGGTTCAGGTAGCTGCCGTACTTCGAAGCGAAGAGCGTGTTGGTCGAAGCGCTGAGCTTGCGGGTGTAGTTGATCGTAGCATTATCGGTACGGATACGGCCCGTCAGGCTCATCCAGTCGGTGATGTCGAGCTTCATCGTAGCGTTGAAGCTGTAGCGGTGCTGACGGTTTTCGTTCAGCTCGCGGTTGGTGATCCACCACGGGTTCTCGACGCCCTTGAGGAATTCGAGGTCCCAGAACTGCTCCATATAGCGCGAGTCGGAACCCGGACGCTCGTAAATCTCGTATTTGCGGATGTCGTTGCCGCGCGGGAAGAGGTAGATGCCGACCAGCGGGTTGCGGTACTGGCCCTGAACGGTCTGGTTGCGGGTGTACTGCTTCATGTAGGTCGCGCCCACGTCGAGCGTCAGGCGGTCCTTGATCAGCATCGTCGTGTTGCGGATCGAGAAGTTGTAGCGGTTGTAGACATTGTTGGGTACGATACCGCGCGAATTGACGGCGCCGGCCGACGCGTAGGTCTGGCTGCGCTCGTTGCCCGTCGAGAACGAGACTGTCTCGGTGCCCACGACACCCGTCTGGAAATAGTCGTCGGCAGGGTCGTAGCCCCTGTAATTGAACGCATTCAGACGTTCGCCCCACGAGTAAATGCCGTTGGAGGCTCCCGCCAGCTTGTCGCCCGTGCCGTAACGGGTCTGGAACATCGGCATCACGAAAGGCGTGAGGACTTCGGTGTTGCTCGTCACCGTCACGGTCGTCTGACCGGCCTTGCCGCGCTTGGTCGTGATGAGGATGGTGCCGTTGGCGGCATCCGAACCATAGAGTGCCGCGGCGGCTGCGCCCGACAGGACGGTCATCGACTCGATATCCTCAGGATTGAGGTCGGCGATGGCCTCCGAAGAGCCCTGCGAATCGAACTCCTCGCTGCAGTCGCTGCGGAAGTTGCACATCGGAATGCCGTCGATCACATACAGGGCGTTCGACGACTGCTCGATAGATTTCGAACCGCGCATCACGACCTTCGTTTCGCCGCCGACGCCTGCGGCGCTGGCGTTGATGGTTACACCGGCGATCTTGCCCGCGAGGCTGTTGACCATATTGGCGTCGCGCGTCAGGAATACTTCGTCCGATATGTTCTGCACGTTGTAGGATACGGCGCGCTCCTGCCGTTTGATGCCCAGCGCCGTCACCACGACCGCTTCGATCTGCTGGTCGTCCTCTTCGAGCGTGACGGAGAGCGACGTGCGGTTGTTCACCGAGATGCGCTGTGGCTTGTAGCCGATGAACGAAACGTCGAGGATCATGCCGGCCGGCGAGACGTTGGACTGGAGTGCGAACGTTCCGTCGACGCCGGAGGTCGTGCCCTGCGTGGTGCCCGAAATCATGATCGTGGCGCCGATGACGGGCACGCCGTTCTTATCGACGATCCTGCCGGTGATCTGGCTGGCCTGCTGCGGCTGCGCGCCCCCGCGGGCCGAGAGGATGATGCTCTTGTTGTCGATCGAATAGCTGACGTTGGTGTTGCGGAACAGTTCGTCGAGTGCGGCGCGGATGTCCTTGTTCGCGACCGAAAGGGTGACGTTCCGGTCGAGCGGAATATCCTTGGTGTTGTAGAAGAAGGTGTAGCGGCTTTGCGTTTCGATGCTTTTCAGCACCTGCGACAACGCCGCATCGTTGAAGTCGAGCCGTATTTCCTGCGGATTATTCTGCGCGGCGGCTTGTGTGGCGAAAGTTGTTATTGCTGTAATTGACAGGCAGATGCGAACAGCGAGTCGGGTCTGAACGCAAAATTTTCGGCAATAAGTCTTGAACTTATCAAAATTTGTCATACCTTTACTGATTGATGGATTGATAGATCCGTGCGGGTAGCGGCCCGCCGGGTTTGTTTTTGATTCATTAAGGGAGCGGGAACTTCGGCAGAGGTTCCCGTGTTTTTTTATGACAGGCTTATTTCATAGGCAGGTTCGGGTTTTAGGTTGTTTGCAGTAGGTTCGGTTTTTATTTGAGGATGATCGTATCCTCCTCGCGTTCGTAAGTGAACGGTGTGGTTATTCGGATGACTTCGAGGATCGATTCCAGCGAATCCCCGAAACGGAACTCTCCGGTAAATTTCTTCCCGATGAACTTGTCGTTCATAATCACGATCTTGACATTGAACATCTGTTCCAGCCGGTGGCATACTTGTGTGAACGGCGTCTGGTGCAGCACCCAGACGTTGTCTTTCCAGCGTACGGGCTCTTTCGAGTCGGAGATCGTGCTGAGTTTCATTTCGCCGCTCTGAATATCATACGAGAGCTGCTGGCTGGGAACCATGCGGATACACTCTCGGCTGAGCCGGCTCTCCACTTCGACGGAACCCTCCAGCAGCGTGGTGGTGATGGTCTCCGAATCGGGGTAGGCCTCGATATTGAATTTCGTACCCAGCACCTTGATCTTCAGATCCCCGGGAGCCCTGTCATGCACTGCCACAAGGTCTTCCAGGCATTCCTTCACCGCCTGGCCGTCCATCTTTCGTCCGCTGGAAAACATAATATTATCCTTCAGTGTAATCTTAACCGTATACTCATCCACCTGTTCATAGCTCTCTGCCAGCCAGGGCTCTAATTCCATATTTTCCGTAAATTTAAACAACGTCTCCCCCACGCCATAACGCACTGCGGACCAACCGGAGTAATTGTCATGAGGGTTTAGACCTGTATTTCCCATCTCTACTCCGTAGGCAGTGGTTCCATAGTTAAATATCTTCTCCCCCGCCTGGGCCGTGGTCCCTTGTTTCTCTTCCTCTGCCTTTTTATCCCCGGAATCTCCGCATCCGGCAAGAATTCCCGCTGCCATAACAGCGCAAAGCAATACTGCTGTCAATCTTCTCTTCATTCCTTATCTCCTCTCCACATGTTGTACCGACTGTCTTGGATCCATCACATCTCTCACAGTGTCTCCCAGCAGATTAAATAGCATTACTGTTACAAATATAGCGCATCCCGGAGCCAGAATCACCCACGGTGACGTCTGAAGCATACTGCGCCCGCTGCTCATCATCGATCCCCACTCTGCGATGGGAGGCATGGCCCCAAGCCCCAAAAAGGAAAGGCCTGCAATTTCCATCATCATAGTACCGATGTCCAGTGTTGCTGTCACCAGAACAGGCCCAAGTATGTTGGGAAGTATATGTCTGAATACAATCTTTGTTCCCCCTGATCCGGACAACCTGGCCGCGGCCAAAAACGGGGCATCTTTGATCATAAGCACCTGGCTTCTCGCCAGCCTGGCGAACTTTGGCCAGGAGATGCAGGCCAGAGCGATCACCGCATTGAGTATTCCCCCTCCCAGAACTCCCGCCACCGCTATGGCAAATACCATACCGGGAAAAGCCAAAAAGATATCTGATATCCTCATGATCAAAGAATCCAGCTTTCCTCCCCGCCAGCCGCAGAACAGGCCCACAGACGTACCCGTGACTGTTATCACCGCCACCAGCAGGAGCGCGGAGTAAATAGTCGTCTGTGAACCCATAATCACCCTGGACAACATATCCCTTCCATACCGATCTGTCCCCAGCAGATGACTGCCCCCGGGAGCCTGCAGGGCCTGGGACAGATTCTGTTCATAAGGATCAAAGGGAACCAGATAAGGAGCAAAGGCCGCAATTCCCAGGAGCAGAAGAACCAGTGCAAGCAGAACATACAGCTTTACTTTTTGTCTACTCATGCAGCTTCCTCCTGTCCCAGACGTATTCTCGGATCCAGATAATGATAGAGGATATCCGTGATAAGATTGACTGCCACATAGATTACAGCCATCCAGATTACATAGGCCTGTATCACCGGGTAGTCCCTCATAGTAATAGCATCCACCGCCATTTTTCCCACACCGTCCCACATAAAAATGGATTCTACAATAGCCGTTCCTCCCAGAAGTGATCCGATAGACAGAGCCAGAAGCGTCACAATGGTAAGCATAGACGATTTCAGGACACTGAAGTATAGGATCCTCCCCTCTCTTACCCCTCTGGCCCTTGCCCCCATTACATATTCTTTGTTCAGCTCCTCGAGCACAGAGGCTCTCACTTGTCGGGTATACTTAGATGCCATAGCAATGGCAAGAGTCAAAGTAGGGAGAATGATACTTTTCCAGCCCTGCGCATTCCCCATAACCGGAAACCATCCCAGCTTCAGTGCAAAGAAATAAATCAGCAGCAGGGAAACAAAAAAGTTAGGCAGGGAGTTTCCGATAAAACTCAGGAAACGAATAAGGTAGTCCAAAAACCGGTTTTGCTTCACTGCTGCAAGAACCCCCAGGGGAACAGACAGCAGAATGGTCACAATCACAGAGGATATGGTAAGAGCAATGGTTGCCGGCAGTTTTTGCACAAAGGAAGAAAATACAGGTTTTCCAGACACATAGGACTTTCCCATATCACCGGTAAGAACCTGTCTCATCCAGACTGCATATTGCTCAAGAAACGGTTTGTCCAGTCCAAGCTCCTCTCTGGCTTTAGCCTTTGCCTCCTCCGACAGCACCCCGCCCCTGTTTGCCTCCAGTACGTCCACCGCATCTGCGGAGGCGCTGTGCATAAGTGCAAACGAAAGGAGTGTTATTCCCAGCAAGATGGGGATCAGCTGCAGCAGCCGTTTTGCTATATATTTTTTCATACAGTATTTCCCTTTTTTCCACAAATCATAAACATAGGCGTGGGATTATAGAAAGCATCTTTTTCCAGATATACCTTTTTACTCACTCCCAGGTCAATTTCAAACCTTTCCAGACCAGTTCGCCCCAAAACCTCCAAGTCCCAGGCCGGACGCATATAGGTACTGATCGGCAGCTGACGCTTAATTTCTTCACACTCCCGCATCATCTCATCTCCCACCTCAAAATGAGCATGGTTTTCCGGAAGCTCCGAAGTATCAGAAAAATCTGAAGCCCCGTAATTTGCGTCAAAGTTCAGAAGAATCCCCTCCGGCTTCAGCACGCGGCACCACTGCGTATAAGCTTTTTCCGCATCCGGAAGAGTCCAGGTGAGGTTCCTTGAGATCACAACATCAAAGGTTTCGTCGTCAAAATCCAGTGCCTCCGCATCCATCACCAAAAATTTGCAGCCTGCCTGCTGTTCTCCGGCCAGCTTTCTGGAGTTCACCACCATCTCAGGCGTCAAGTCTGTCCCAATCACCTCATGTCCCCGTCTGGCCAGAAGAATGGAAAAAAAACCGCTTCCGCAGCCCACATCCAGTATCTTCAGCCTCCTTCCAGTGCCAATCTGTTCCTCTATCCTTTCCATCCAACGCCTGGCCAGAGGACTGTCAAGCTCCGCCCTTCTCTGTTCCAGAAAGCTTTCACTTCGTTTTGTCCAATACTCAGTAATTCGTTCTTTTCTGTCATCATGCCGTCTCACAATCCTGCCGTAGGCTATCATAGGACCATCTTCCAGTACCTGCAGACTGCCCGTCTGATAAAGAATCACACCATCGTACTCCGCCCGGCACACTTCCAGAAGTTCCCCTTCGTAATCTCTCACAACCCCCAGTTCCTCTCCGCCCCGGATCAGATCCCCAGGCATCTTTCTGGGATACCAGAACCCCGTATGCTCCGCGGCCTGATACACAATGTCCGATACATCCAGAGGATAATAGGTTCTGTACCCCCGCTGCCCCCGGTAAATCCCCAGACTGCATAGAATACTCCGCACATCCCGTTTGGTTGACTGCACCTCTTCCGGTGTCCAGGTGCCCATGCCGCCCCGTTCAATCAGGACCCCGGGAATTCCTCTGGATGCTGCATAATTATACGCGCCTCCGGTAGACACTGTGGAGCGGACCATATAAGGAACGTCCACCTGCTCCGCCATTTTTCTGGAGGCCTCCACAACCTCCGGACTGGCCTTTCCTGCATAATACACATAGGGTGCCAGCTGTTCATAGTCATCGCCGCTGTGCAGATCGATGTAATAATCTGCTGCCCCAAAGAGTTCCTCTGAAATTGCCCAGGCCAGCTGCTGAGTCTCACTTCCCTGGGAATCCCCGGGAAATTCCCGGTTCAGATTTCTGCCGTCCTCCGTGCCCATACTTCCGGCCCGGTGTTCAAATGCCCGGCGGCTCACTGCCTTTACAATGATAACTGTTCCCTGCAGCTTCTCTGGCTTAAGGCTCTGCGACAGCTCCACAGCCGCCTGAATGCCTACATACTCTCCCCCATGGATGCCTGCTGTAATTACTACGGTTTTTCCCTCTTCTGTCCCATGGACGACAGCAGCCGGAAGGGAGAATTTTCCTCCGGCCAGTTCCAGTTCTCCGCTTATACGTTCTCCCGGACTTAGGGAAAGCCCCTCCAGGCAAAATTTTCTGATGGTATTTTCCGTTTCTTTATGCATGTACATCTACCTGTCCTTTACTCCCCAGAATCATAAACATCGGCGTAGAGCCATAATTCAGCTTTTCTTCTTTGCTCCACACCCGCCTCCAAACATCCATATCAGCCCTTATCTCACAGAATCCAATCCTGTCCAATACGCTTCGATCCCACTGGGGCCTCTGCATCCGGGACAGAGGAACCTCTAAAGCAATTTCCTCCATTGCGTCAATATCTGTACAGAGATAGTGGTCGTCCAGCTGATATTGTTCCACATTTTTTCTGTCACGCTCATATCCCTCACGCTGGCTTTCATCGTAGGGATATCCATACCAGTTGGCATCAAAATTCAGCAGACGTCCGCCTGGCCTCAGCACCCGGTACCACTCCTTATACGCCTGTACCGGCCGCTCCAGATTCCAGGTAAGATTTCTGGAAATAATAACATCAAAGCTCTCGTCCTCGAATTCCAGGTTCTGTGCATCCATCCGGTAAAAGGAGATACGTTCTCCGAGAGGGCCGGCATTCTCCGCAGCCTTGTGCAGCATTTCCTCTGTGTAATCCACTGCCGTCACATAATACCCTGCCTCTGCCAATATCACAGGGAAAAATCCGGGACCTGTTCCGATATCCAGAATCCTCAGTTCTTCTTTGGGGACCTGCGGAAACTGCCCGGTGAGCGTCCCAAGCCACGCTTCCTTCTGCATGCCCTCCAGTTCTTTATGGTTTACTTCAGAGTACCCCTCGGTACGGGTGCTCCAATATTCTGCAATTTTTTCCAATAATTCCGCCATAGTATTCTCTTTTTCTCCAATTTATTTTATAGAATTACTTTAACAAATCAAAAAGGGCGCCACAAGCCCCATGGGGGGATAGCGGCACCCATTCTTTCCTGAGGTTCCTAAAGCCCAAATCTGTCATATGTATGCCAGCAGTCCAGACACACATATCTGCCATCTTCTATGCGCAGCATGGATTCTGCCGTATTCTCATGACATACTTCGCATTCGTAAGACTTAAAGATTCTGGCTCGTTCCGGAAGCTGCATTTTAGCCTCCTTCACATCAAAAAGCTCTTTGGGGGATACATTTTTTACTGTATTCTCCCAGTCTCCTCCCCGTTTTCCACGGTTTGTTTTCAGTACCAGCCGCACTGCGGTCCCTGCGGATCGGTTATAAAAGGAATACGCCTGCTTTCCCCTCAGCCGGAACAAAAGATTTCCTTTTCCCACACTGCATCCCAGTATCACCTGGATGGCATCCACTCCGCAGGAGTCATTTTCCGTCACACATACCACCTCTTCATCATCTGAAAATCCCAGCTCCAGCAGCTCAGCCGCATACAGGGCAGCCTGATATCCAATGGCCAGCCCTCCGCACTCATGTCCGTGAAATGCTGCGCATTCCTTCCACAAAGTCTCCCTGTCTTTCATCCCAGCACCTCCTGCATTATCCTACTTCTATCTTCATACCTTTGATTATACACACCCTCTCTTTTCTGCCGCAAGCCTCCCCGGGGGATTGACTCCTCTTATATAGAATAAAGAATGATTTCAAAAAAACTGCGGAAACTATAAGCGTCATCTTCATGAGACATATTATAAAATAAGGAGGGCTATATTATGGCGAAAAAAGAACCTGCCTTTTATGCCTGTGATAAGTGCGGCATTATGATCGAGGAGATCTGCGGGGAGAAAGAAGAATTTTCCTGCTGCGGTATTCCTTTGAACAAGCTCACCCCCAACACATCTGACGGGGCACAGGAAAAGCATCTGCCGGTTGTAGAGTGCAGCGGCAATCAGGTAACTGTCAAAGTAGGCAGCGTGTTCCATCCCATGTCTGAAGAACACAGCATTGAGTGGGTCTATCTGGAAACAGAAAAAGGCTGCCAGAGAATTAATCTGAAGGCTGACGAGGAACCTGTAGCAGAATTTTTCCTATGTGACGGCGACCGTCCGGTTGCCGCATACGCATACTGCAATCTTCACGGTTTCTGGAAAACCACAATCTAAATATGCCAAAAGGCAGCAGCAGCATCAATGATAATCATTGATAGCTGCTGCTGCCTTTTCCTGTCTTTGCATAGTCCGCCGCCGCTTTATTCCCCCGCCGGCCACAGTATCATTTCAGCTCATTCTTAGTCAGCTGCTTATAAAAAGAAACCAGCATAAAGCAGATTAGGATCATAAACGGAAAACTAAACACAAATGATAGTGACTGAACAGCAGATAATCCTCCGGTTACTACAAACATAATAGAAAGCATCGCCAGAATCACGCCCCACAGAATCTTAATCTTTCTGTCATTATTCTCCATGCCCCGTGAGCTCATAACGGCCACTACCTGAACACCGGCATCCGCTGATGTCAGGAAGAACACGGACAGGGATATGATAACCAGTACAGATATAATCTGGGGCAGCGGCAGCGTGGAAAGCATAGCAAAAATAGAGGAGTTGGTATCTACCACACCGTTCACAGCAATACTTCCCGGGTTCTCCAATTCAATATGTAAGGCAGAACCTCCAAGTACGCCAAACCAGATACAGCTGAGAATCGTTGGGATGGACATAACCGCCAGAATAAACTCACGCAGAGTTCTTCCCTTTGATATCTGCGCTATAAAACTTCCTACAAATGGGGTCCAGGTAATCCACCATGCCCAGTAGAATATGGTCCAGTTGCCAATCCAGTTTTCTCCCGTATGAGCAGCAACCGCCCCGTCTGCATCCTGGAAGAAGCTCATAGGAATCAGCTGATGGATATAAGCGCCTATTGCTTCCGTAGTACTTTTGATCAGATTAATTGTAGGGCCGGTAAACAGGATAAAAAACAGTACCATAAACACAATGACCGTATTGCTGTTGCTCAGCTTTTTCATTCCCTTCTCAATTCCCGCAGAGGAAGATATAATAAACAATACTGCAAATACAATAATGATCAAAATAGGAGTAAAATCTCCCATAGAAAAGCCAAAAACGTAGTCCAGACCGCTGGCAATCTGAAGACTGCCCAACCCAAAGGAGGTTGCAACTCCTATAAGAATCAGAATAATCGTAAAAGCGTCAATCCCCTTCAAAAGAGGCTTCTTAAAAGATTTGTTCTCCAGAAATGGTGTGAAAACCGAACTGACCAGCATTGGTTTTTTCTGTCTGAAGTGAAAATATCCCATAGGTACAGCTACCGCCAGATAAAGTGCCCAGGGATGGATTCCCCAGTGGAAGAACGTATACTTCAGAGATTCAACAACAGCTTCTGGTGATGCCGGATCGGCTACCGGCGGAGCAAAAAAATGATTCAACGGCTCGGCAACGCTCCAGAATACAAGCCCGATTCCCATACCTGCCGCAAATATCATAGAAAACCAACTGATATTAGAATACTCAGGACGGTCTGTATCTGCCCCCAGGCGAATCTTCCCATATTTGCTGAAAGCAATAAACAGGCAGAATGCAATGACCAGAGCCGCAAACCAGATAAAGGTAAATCCCAATTTGTTTGTCAGATAGTTAAAAATAGACGACAACCATACAGATACGGTGTCTGAGAAGGCGATACACACAATGGATATTATCACCGTTACAGCCACTGCGATACATACGATAGAAGTATCTATCGTTTTACCAGCTTTTGTAGTGTCAGATTTCTGTTCCGCATTGTTTTTCTTCATGAAAACCCTCCATTCTGTTAAACTTTAAATCCTGATAACAGCTTTTCAGACTGTTTCACAATAGCAGGAATAATGCACACAAATGCATAAAATGAGTCCGGCAATGCAGACAAGTCCTCTGCGCCTTTTTGTTATCGTGATAACCTTATGGTAACATGAAAAGCATGATACGTCAATGACGACAGGTAATTAACGTCTTGAAAATGGAATAAACAAACATATTTTGTTCTACAATTAATGGGTTATTAACGATATTTCAGAAAAACTTTTTAAATTCAGGACGCCAGTTCAGCGCCGTTTGGTTATCACAGTAGCCTCAGCACCTATCCCCCGGGTTCTGTCCCAATAGTCAGCGCCCCTCAGAAGAGAGTGTCTCATATACAACATAGGTATTGCGTCCCAGTTTTTTTGCCTGATAAAGAGCCTCATCCGCATGCTGATACAGCAGCTCAAAGCTGCTCCCTTTTCCCCAGACAGAGATTGCTCCAATGCTGGCTGTGACATGCCATTCCCGTTCCCTGGATGTATATACAAAATCCAAAGCCTTTGAGAGTTCTTCTGCCTTTTCATTCACCCATTCCCTGTTATGGGCAGCCGCAAAAGCGACGAATTCATCGCCCCCGATGCGTCCAAGGATATCGTCCAGCCGAAAATGATTTTTAATGCGGCAGGTAAATTCTGTGATGACACCGTCCCCGTATACATGCCCGTAGTGATCGTTGGCCTGCTTAAAATTATCAATATCAAAAATGAAAAATGCATAAAATCTTCCGGGTTCCTTCTTTAGCAGTGCTTCGATCTGCCTCCGGGTGGCTGATTTATTCAGCATCCCTGTCATCTCATCTGTCTGGGCCAGCTCCTGCATTTGATGTTCCCGCTGTTTCTCTACATCGATATTTTGGCGATACACCAGCATATGAAGGGAATGATCGGACTCCCAGGGGATGATAAGTGCTGTGATCCGCATCCAGTAGTACTTCTCTCCATGTTTGGAGATCATGAGATCATAGTGCAGGCTTTCATGTCCTTCCTGAAACGCCCGGTATACATTTTCCGGGGAAAACATATCCAGATAGCCCTGGCGGTACTCCTCTTTGATCTGCTTTTCCGCAATAATTTTCAGCGCCTTGTCATAAGGAGTCCCCGCCGGTGCCCCAAGGCTTTCAAAATAACGCTCTGTACTTTCGTTTGCCGGACGGTTATTGGTAATATCAAGCTCATAGATATCTTCAAACAACTGATTAGTGGCCTGTTCGAACACCGTGTGGTGTTGTCTCTCTACTGCCTTCACCAATGAGAGAATCTGCTTGTTATAATTGCGGATCACCAAGGTGATAATCAAAAGCACCCCAAAGATGATGGCAAGAATGACTATCACAGTCTGCAGCATCTGGTGCTTCATCTCATCCACCAGATTCCCGGTATTTCTCTCAATTACTAAGTGCCACATAAGCTCCGGAATATACCTGGTTACCACATAACTGTCACCCTTGCCGTTGTCAGCCCAGAGGCTTTTGGCTTCCCCTGCAGTTTCCCAGTCCATAATCTCATGCTGAATGTCTGAGGCAAACGTATACTGTTTGAACAGGCTGACTGCTTCATACCCTGTGTATTCTGTGGAAATCTCAATCATTCCCCGGGCATTTACCAGATAGGCATGGACACCGAATTCTGTCTCATAACTCTGAAGAAGCTCCTGAAGATTAGAAATAGCCACTCCCACTCCCACAATTCCCAGAACCTGACCATCCGGACCGGTAAGCTTGCAGTTGACAAAAACGGTAATCCGGTTCTCAGCTCCTGCCACCTGATCATTGTCTACCACGATGGAGTAATCCTCGTCCTTTTCCAGCATCTCATAGAACCATTTATTTTCCGTATCTTCTGGTTCCAGAACACGGTCCAGTCCGTTAAAGTTGTAATAGCGTTCGGTAGCCACCGATGCGAGAAAAACCGAATCATATCCGTATTTCTCCTGGTATGTGCGCAGGTATTCCCGGATCGTCTCCGTATATCCCTCATCCTCCAGATGGGCCTCCTCCCCAAGCAGGAAGTCCCTGAGCAGACTGTCATTTGCCATGGTAAGTGAAATATTCACAGGCTTAGTGAACGTACCTGCCAGCTGGTAATAAATCCCCTCAGACGTAAGGTCTGAGACTTGTTCTATATTCTGCAGCGAGGCGTTATAATTCGCCCGGTAGCTGAGCATAGCAGTGAGCGAGAAACCGATTGCCAGGATCAGACATACCAGTAGATTTGTACGCAATAATATATTTTTTTTCATCGAAGTTACACTGACCTTTCCATCAAGTTAGATGTTACTTCATATAGTATCCTATTTTGTTTTTTAATGCAACTTCTTCTGAATGGCCCCCCGGGCAGCCTGTCAACAATAAACGGCCCCCTGTCTGCCAGACAGGGGGCCGTTTATTGTGGGGTTTCCTTGCATCATTCTCTATGTTCCAGTCTGCAGACTGCCTGTGTCATTGTACCCATAGGACAAAAGGTACACCAGCTGCGGGGCTTATATAACATCATCACTACAAGGCCAATAATTGCGGATGTGAGCATCAGACCATAAAATCCGAATGCAAACTGAGCAACCCACGGGGATGCTGTACCTGCGGTATAGGTCCAGCCCCAGGGCACACGGATCGTCCATAAGAGCTTAATTGCCTCTCTCAAATCTGAGGCTCCGGACGCCACCATCCATGTCTGGAATATCATACTGCCAAACATAGTCATAAAGAACAGCAAAAATCCATATCGGAACCATTTGGAATACATCCAATGGGGAGTAGGTTTATTCCGGGATAATTTCAGTCTGCCCCCCAGAAGGGCAAAGAGCTGGCCACGGCCGCACAGATGATTGCAGAACCATTTGTTTTTCCCGAATACGGCAATTACTATTGGAAGTAAAAAATCGATCATCCCCAGCCATGCAAATAATATATTAAAGAAGCCCAAAGCAAAATAAATTATGGACCAGATCCACAGGTATTCGTACCACTTCTTCTTTCTCAAGCTTCTACCTCCCTTTTTACCAGTGAGATGGCATTGGCCGGGCATACCCTGGCGCAGAGACCGCAGCCTATACATTTCTCCCTATTTATTTTAGCAAAGCATCCTCTCCATACCGCCACCGCATCTCTGGGGCATTCATTCTCACAGGCTCCGCATGCCACACAGCCTCCTTCTGATACAAACGCACTTTTTTTTGCCACAACAGCAACCTCCCTGTCTCTTACTGACTTACAGTCTACAGGAAAAGATTCTTTTTCACCGTAACAAAGTCACAGAGGAGAGCTGCTAGACCGCTGCCGTATTTCTTATTGCGGACAAAACTCTAACATGTGTATGTTTTCCCTTTTTTTCCAAACATACCCTCTTTAAATGAAGGAATCCGAACAAAAACCGATATTCTGATGATAGTAATCCCAGGTTTCATTTGTTATAATGCAATCACAAACAACAGAAATCTGGCGCGCAAAGATTTCCCAACACTTTCAGGAGGTAAGTATTATGGGTTTTGAATTCAGAAAAGAATATGTAAAAGACTATGTCGCTCCTTACGGACAGGAAATCATGCACGGAAAGATTGCCCTGGAGGAACACTATGAATCTCCCCAGTGGGAGGCTACCGGGGATCCGCAGAATGAAACTGCAAGAAATAAAGAAGACTATTTTGAAGCAGTTAAAGCCAGACTGCATTCGGCCGACATCCGTATCGCAGATATGGACCGGAATGGCGTTGAGATGTTTATTATGTCCCTGACACAGCCGGGTATCCAGGAAGTGCTGGATACTAAAGACGCGGTAGCCAGAGCTCATGAAATGAATCTCTGGATTTACGAAAACTATGTGCAGAAATATCCCAAACGTTTTAACGCATTTGCAGCTGTCGCCATGCAGGATCCTGAAGCTGCCTGCAAGGAACTGGAATTCTGTGTAAAAGAGCTGGGGTTCGTAGGCGCCCTTATAAACGGATATACCATGAAAAATGATAAAAACAACGTAGAATATCTGGACGAAAAGCAAAACTTTGTTTTCTGGAAGAAACTAGTTGAGCTGGACGTGCCGCTTTACCTGCATCCCCGTGATCCGGTTCCAAATCAGCAGAGAGCCTATGAGGGCTATCCGGGCCTGTTGGGTTCTGCCTGGGGCTTTGGCGCTGAGACTGCCATCCATGCCATTCGTTTGTTATGCAGCGGTATCTTTGACGAACTGCCCACAGCAAAGCTGATTCTGGGCCATCTGGGAGAGGGACTTCCCTTTGGGCTTCCCCGTCTTCAGCACCGTCTGAATAACCAGAAACCCTGCGGCGCTCACAAAAAGCCATTGACAGAATATATGGAAAAGAACGTATATATGACTACCAGCGGACATTTTCATACCCGTGCTTTTATTAATTCCCTTATGGAGTGCGATAACAGGCATGTCATGTTCTCTTCGGATACCCCATACGAAAGTCTGGATGAGGCTGCTACCTGGTTTGATAATGTACCTCTCAGCTATGCGGATCGCATCCGCATCGGACGCACCAATGCCGCTGAACTGCTGAAATTAAATATTTGACAGATTATCCGGCCGTATAACAGCGGCCGGTATCCTTATAATAAAGTAAGACGGGAGGGATATTTTGAAAATACTCAAAACGGTACAAAAGTTTCCTGGGGGACTCATGGTCGGGCCTTTACTTATCGCGGCGATTATTCATACCTGGGCACCCGGTCTCGTTGAAATCGGAGGCCCTACCACCGCACTCTTTTCCTCCTCCGGCACTATGTGCCTGGCAGGACTGCTGCTTTTTATCATTGGCAGTCAGCTTCCTGTGCGGCAGATAGGCACGGTTCTGAAACGGCACGGTACCCTGCTGGCGGTCAAGCTTATCATGGCCTTTGCTGCGGGAATGATTCTGATGCACAGCTTTGGAGCCAAAGGGATCTTCGGCATTTCCACTATGGCCTTTGTATCCGTTCTTGCCAGCAATAACCCCGGAGTATTTCTTGCACTTACGAAATCCTATGGGGATGAAATTGATCACGCCGCCTTTGGACTCTGGAATGTAGCCTGCATGCCCACCATTCCCCTTTTGATTCTTGGTGCAGCAAGTGGCGCCGCCTTTGATTATATGGCGCTAATCGCACTCCTTGTGCCGTTTTTCCTGGGAATTCTCCTGGGAAACATAGACGGGGATATCCAAAAGCTTATGGCCCCTGGTTCCATGATTATTCTTCTTTTTCTGGGCTTTTGCTTTGGAATATCCGTGAATCTGGTCACCGCCTTCCGGTCCGGACTGCAAGGAATCTTTCTCACCTTAGTATTCTATATCATAAGTATAATACCTGCGTTCTGCACCGATCACTGGATTTTGAGACGTCCAGGGTACGCCTCTGTAGCGACTTGCTGTGTCGCCGGCCTGGCCATAGGGGCACCTTCCCAGATCGCCCAGGCAGTTCCCGAACATGCGCCCTATCTTCAGGCAGCTACCGCACAGATCGCGCTGGTGATGATACTTACGACTGTTATTACCCCCTTCCTGACCAAATTTACAGCAGGTAAATTCGGCACTGCCCCATGATATCCTCCACTTTACAAACGGCTTGACGGGATTTATAATACTTATAAATCCAATCTGCCGGGGAGGTGTATCAATGAAGGAACACGGAGATCTCAGAAAGACAAGAAGCCGTCAGTATCTGGTGGCGGCTCTGATTCACCTTATGGATCAGAAGACAATTGACGAAATCACTGTCCAGAATCTGGTAGAAGAGGCTCAGGTTGCAAGAAGTACTTTTTATTCTCAATTTGAAGATAAACAGGATTTTTTAGATACCATTACAGATGAGATCTTTGCTCAGCTCAGGAAAGAGACAAAGCCGGATTCCTATGCCAGGGAATCCGGCTTAAGCTCTAAGAGCAGCTGTAAATACTACGTGAAGCATTTCCAATACATAGCCGGGCATGCGGAATTTTTCCGGGTGATGCTGGGAAGAAACGGTCTGCCCTCCTTCCGTCAGAAAATGGAAGAAAGTGCCCGTATTACTTATACTGAAATTCTAAACCAGTTCAGCGATGAAGATCTGTCTCTGCCTAAAGCCTACCTGATTCAGTATATTATCTCTGCCCATATAGGAATCACAAGCAAATGGCTGGAGGACGGCATGAAATACAGCCCTGCTTATCTTGCGGAACTTCTGACACATCTAACGTTTCAGGGGGTATTCCATGGACTGGAACTGGATAAGATGATTGAACTTCCCAAATAACCAGCCCCAGAAAAAGCTTTCCCGGGGGGATGTGTATTTATGAGGCTCTGTCCTTCTAACTGATATACAGAATCGGTACATCCCCAAGAATCCTTTTAATCTCCTCCCGCAGGAATGCTTCCGCCTCTGCTCTCGCCTCCGGACGATAGCAATATCTGCCTCTGCCCCGTCCTGTCATCAGGTCTTTGTCATACAGCTGAGGGGCATTGGGGAAAGCCTCCTCATTGATGGCCCGGTGGATATAAGAGTAGGTCATCAGTATAATCTCAAGAAACATCTGTTCTCTCACCTGTTCTGACAGCCCTTCTCTCAATTCCTCGAAAAGACCGGTGTACGCCTCTTTCCATCCATCTGCCAATATGACAGGTGCGATTAAAAGCCCGCAGGGATATCCCGCCGCACACATTTTATTCACGGCCCTGATCCGCTGCTTCAGCCCGGAAGTCCCCAGTTCTATCCTCCGGATCACGGACTGGGGATTGACACTCATCCGGAAAATAACCTTTCCTCTGTGGTCCAGATTTAGCAGCGGATCCACCATATCAAATTTGGTGGGAAAGGTAAGAGAGCCTGTGCCCTCCTCTGCAAATCTGGAAATGGTATAGGTCAGATTGTCTGTTATAGTATTTTCCAGCACCAGATCACTATTGCTGCCAATTTCAAAAGTAAGAGGCCTGTCACTTTTGCCGGATTTGCGTATCAGTCTGTCCAGCATCTGTTCCCGATTGACAAAGAGACGCAAATACGCACATTTATTATAGTTGCATACAAGATAGCAGTACAGGCACATGGCCGTACATCCTGAGGACGTGTAGGGGACAAGATAGTCAGACACTTTATGATTTTCTACATATTTATGGGTTTTTCGAATGCCGATAATCAGGTTGCGTTTCATGTACCCGAACTCCGCATTAGGTTTTTCCTGCATCTCCCTGATGGAATTATGGTTCTCTATAGGGATCCAGGGCAGATTGCCAAACCTCTCCTTCAATGCCTTTCCCAGAGGGTAGGACAAACTTTCTGTCTCATAATAAACTGCATCAAATTTCATATATTTGCCTTTCCTGGATAGAATTCTAACATTTGCTTCCCTTCTAGTATGTGTCATTCCCATTAAAAAAACCGCTACTGCACAAGCAATAACGGTTTTATCCAGATTCATTTTTAGTCTGTTACGTAAGGCATAATAGCGATATGTCTTGCTCTCTTAATTTCAACTGTAAGAGCTCTCTGATGTTTTGCACAGTTACCTGTGATTCTTCTGGGAAGGATTTTCCCTCTTTCAGATACATATCTCTTTAATTTGTTAGCATCCTTGTAGCTGATCTCATTGTTCTCTTTACCACAGAATACACAAACTTTTTTTCTTCTGCGTCCGCCTCTTCTCTTCATTGGAGAATCTGCTTTATTACCTTTATCGTAAGCCATTGTCAATACCTCCTATTTTACTCATCGAACACGACTGTTAAAATTTACTACACAATCAATATCGTCTAGCTGAATGGTAATTCCTCATCAATTCCGTCTGGAATATTCATGAATCCATCTCCGATGTCTGCACTTGGTGATGGACTAGGACTTGCCTGGTATCCACTGTTTGATGCGCTGGCCGCTTTGCTCTCTGCAAATTCCTGTTCCTCAACAACAACATCTGTTGTGTAAACTCTCACGCCGTCTTTGTTCGTATAGCTTCCTGTCTGAATACGACCGGTTACCGCAATCTTCACTCCCTGGCGCAAATACTTCTCTGCAAATTCTGCCGCTCTTCCGAAAGATACACAGTTGATAAAATCTGCTGTTGCATCTCCGTCACGTTTGAAACGGCGGTCAACTGCCAATGTATATCTGGCAACTGCATTTGCACTCTCGCCCTGCGAATATCTAACTTCTGGATCTCTTGTTAAACGTCCCATTAAAATTACTTTATTCATACGATTTCCTCTCTTCTCTTATGCTTCCTGTCTAACGCATAAATATCTGAGTACGTTATCCATGATACGAAGTCTTGCTTCCATCTCAGCTGGAACTGTAGCATCAGATTCGAAGTGGATGAAGTAGTAATATCCTTCTTTCATCTTCTGAATTTCGTAAGCTAATCTTTTCTTACCCCATTCATCAACGTCAGTTACGTTACCACCGAAACGAGCGATTAATTCTTTCACTTTTTCGATTGTAGCTGTTCTAGCGTCGTCTTCGATTTTTGCATTGACAACAACTGCTAATTCATATTTGTTCATGTCACTTGCACCTCCTTATGGTCTCTGGCTCCTGAATCACTCAGGAACAAGGAATAAAATAATATATCACAATTTGGCATTTTACCACATTTTCAAGCTCGGTGCAAGCACTTTATTGTTTTTTCTTTAATTCTCTTGTATTCTTTTCTACAAGCTTTCTCGCAATCATGATCTGATGTCCGCATCCCATACATTTGAGACGAAAATCAGCACCTACTCTTAATATTTCCCACTCAAAACTGCCGCATGGATGCTTTTTTTTCAGTCTTACAACATCTCCAACTTCATACATATCAGCCATATTTTGCCCCTTCCTATTTTACCGCTTCTTCTTTGATCATCACGCCATGCACCAAAAAACGTTCATCATCTCTGACATTGGTACATGTTGACAGACTGACAATCTTAGACGCCGTCGTCACCTCGGCGCTTGTCGGGTACGCCGACTGCTGCTTTATGTAATCGATATAAGTCTGGAACGCCGCATCATCTGCATAGTCCATAATATAGCTGTCAGAAGTATCTTTTACCACGCCTGCCGAAAAAATCTCATATGTTCTTACTTTTCCGTCCGGTGTATAGATATAAAAATATGGATGTTCCTTGTAAAAACTGTCATTCTTATATTTCAGCAACTGCGCAAACATGGAGCCATTCTTCATGTTATGTCCATAAATAAATGTATTTCTTCCCGAAAAATCTCCCGGATTGTTCACATCCACAAACAGTGTTCCTAATTTATTTGTGTTTGCTTCAAACGTTCTTTTTAAGTATTCTTCGTTATCTCTTCCCTGAACGACCGGATAATTGATCTCTGACGGTTCGTCAAACCGAATCCATCCAACCACATCGGAATTCATCTCCAGCAATTTTTCAAAATCAACAGAAAACGTCTCTTCTTTCGTATCATCTTTTTTCTCTGTATTAATGACCAGATCCTGAATCTTTTGGTATTCTTTGTCACCTTTATTGTACTCCGAAAAAATACCATATAATTTGTACGCCGAAACCGCAAACACTACAATCGCAATCACAAGGATGATATTTGAAACAATATTGCTTCCACCCTTTTTCTTTCTTCTTCCCCGATGATGTTTCTTTTTGTTTTCTTCCGCCATCTCTTTTTACTCCTTCTTGTTTAATGTACAAAAAGGTGAATGCAATACATTCACCCCTTTCGCTCTTCTGTTTTAGCTCACTTTCAACTTGAACTTCTGAATCTCTTTTTCACTGGATACTCGTTCTATTATTCCGCCGAGACTTCTGAGTTTTTCTTCAAATCTCTCATATCCTCTCTGAATGTAAACAATATCATCCACGATCGTAATTCCATCCGCCGCAAGTCCTGCGATGCAAAGCGCTGCACCCGCACGTAAATCCGGAGCACTTACTCTCGCTCCCGAAAATCTCTCAACACCTTCAATCGTTGCAGAATTTCCTTCGATCTTAGCGACCGCTCCCATACGTGCCAGCTCATCTAAATATTTAAAACGATTTTCAAAAATACTTTCTGCGATAATACTTGTTCCCTCGCAAAGCGCAAGTGTCACACCAATCTGCGGCTGCATATCTGTCGGGAATCCCGGATACGGAAGCGTCTTTACCTGTGTGTGCTTCAAACGCGTCTTCGCAACTACACGTACAGCATCGTCAAATTCTTCGATCTCACACCCAATCTCTTCCAGCTTCGCAATTGTAGCCTCCAAATGTTTTGGAATGACATTCAAAACAGTCACATCTCCTTTTGTAACTGCCGCCGCAAACATAAATGTCCCTGCCTCAATCTGATCCGGAATAATCGAATACTCCGTCTTATGAAGCTTTTCAACACCTTTGATCTTGATCACATCTGTTCCGGCTCCTTTGATGTTCGCTCCCATACTGTTCAGGAAGTTCGCAACATCCACTACATGTGGCTCTTTCGCAACGTTCTCAAGAATCGTAACACCTTCTGCCATCGCTGCTGCCATCATCACATTGATTGTGGCTCCAACACTCACAACATCAAAATAAAGATGTGTTCCTTCTAATCTCTCTGCCTCGGCAATGATCTTTCCATATTCAATCTCAACCTCGGCGCCCAATGCTCTAAAACCTTTCAAATGCTGGTCAATCGGTCTGCTTCCGATATTGCAGCCCCCAGGAAGCGCCACCTCAGCTCTTCTGTATTTTCCAAGTAATGCTCCCAGTAAATAATAAGATGCTCTGATCTTCTTGATATAGTCATACTCAATACTAAAATCCTGCACACCGGCTCCATTGATCCGCACTGTATGTCGGTCTATACGCTGAACCGTGGCTCCTATCCCTGCCATCGCTTCCAACAACACATTGATGTCATTCACATCCGGTAAATTCTCTATCGTAACAGTCTCATCTGTCATAATTGCCGCTGCTAAAATAGCTAATGCTGCATTCTTTGCTCCGCCTATCTCTACTTCCCCTACTAACGGATTTCCACCCTTAATAATATACTGTTCCATTTCACACCTCAATTATCAGATTTCCATTCCATGCTGAAACTTTTTCAGTCATACTTCTCCCAGTTTTATTTATACTTCTTTGCTATTATAACACAAAATGTATTTTTGTAAAATTATTTTTCCAAATATAAACCGAAATAGGAGGTCTGCGCCTCCTATTCTTCAAATAACTTCAATACATTTCCTATCGTCTCTTCAATTGTTAATCCGTCCTCGCAAATTGTATAATCCGCATACTTTTCGAATAGGCAAACTCTTTCTTCATATAAATCCTTTAAAGTCTGCCCTTCTTTCAAGACAACTCCACGGCTTTTCGCATTTTGGATTCTTCTGTTTATTGTCTCATAGGATACCTTTAAATATACAACTGTTCCCGTTTTTTTGTAATGTTCCATTGCTTCTTCGCAATATACAACACTGCCCCCCGGTGCAATCACCGCATTTTCCACATCCAAGTCCCGGTTAACCTGATTCTCTATTGCAAGAAATCCGTCATTTCCTTCCTGCGCGATAATCTCTTTGAGCAATCGCTTCTCCTGCTTCTGTATCAGCAGATCCGTATCCACAAACTCATATCCAAGCCGCTTGGCAACTACAACACCTACCGTACTTTTCCCTACAGCAGGCATTCCAATCAAAACAATATTTTTCATATGTATCTCTCCATTCCATTATTCAATCAGAAATAAAAATTCCTTCGGCATTTTCTATGGTCGCACCTTCGCCGGAATAACTCCTGATACACCATAATCTGAATCATATCTCCCAACCAGTCCTCTTTCCGGCGTCTTCTGATCCCCATATGTTCCTGTGCTTCCATCTGCATTTCTTCCGGCTCTATCCCATCCAGTTCTTTCACTCTGTCGTAAATTCTTCTGCACATCATACGCATCTGCAGCTGATCCGGATATTCATCATAGACAACACTGCCTTCATATGCCATCCTGTCACACTCATCTTCCACATAAGGCAGCAACCTCTTTGCTGTCTCCGGATACATGCTTTTCATATACTCAAAATCACGCTGTTCTATTCGCTCGTCATCATATTGTAAGGGCATCGGGTATGCCATATAATATGGTAATCGGTAATCCACAGGCTTGCACTTCCATTTCTATATACGCTCTAGTATATAGTATGCCAAAATATTTGAGATGTTCTATTCTTTCAGCGGAATTCCTCTTCCGTCTGTATTGATACTGCCGGTCAAGATCAAAATTCCTTCTATAAATCCCCATATTCCTGAAATAATACTTCCGATTCCACAGGTTGCCACCGTCAGAACAAGCTGAATAACCGCTTTTGTTGTATATCCCAAATAAAAATTATGCACACCTAGCGAGCCGAGAAAAATACCTAACAGTCCTCCTGCCAGCTTTGATTTCTGCTCCACCATAGGTCTTTGATTCACAAGACTCGCTCCGCACATCGTACAATATGTCATCCCGACATTGGTAGCATTTCCACAATTTGGGCAATAGTTATCCCCAGTTCCATTCGAAAATCCACAGTTTATACACACTGCAGCATTCGGATCAATCGGTTTTCCACAATTTCTGCAAAACATGTTTTCTTCCTCCTTATACTTTACGATTCTATCTTTTGTTTTTCTACTGTAATTTTACAATTTTTTTTATAAAAAGCAATGCCATAGCATAGTACTTCACGGTATCCATCACGCAAAAATTCTTCTTCATAATGCTTCATTCTGATTTGCTCCACTGCTTGCATCATTATTTACTAATATTATAGCTTGTTATATACTCTTTTAGCAAGAAAAAAGATGTCCGTAATCAAACAGACACCTTTTCAGTCCACTGCACACCTTCGGCAAGCACTGTGATCTTCTCCTGCAGGATTTCCACAAAGCCGCCAGACACAGTTACTTTTTTCATCTCTGTGCCCTTGTGTATCTTCATTACACAAGGCTCCAGAATTGTCGTCAGCGGGATATGGTTCTTGTAAACTCCCATATCGCCGCCCACAGATGTGAATTCCAAAAAGCTTGCTTCCCCTTCGTAGAACATCTCCTCCGGAGAAATAATTTTCAACTCAAACATATTATTTTCTGCCATGCGCACACACCTCTACTTTACTCTGGCAAGTACGTCATCAATATTTCCTGCATTCAAGAAATAACCTTCCGGAATATCATCATGTTTTCCTTCCAAAATTTCTTTGAATCCCTGTACCGTCTCACTGATTGGCACATATCGCCCATCAAGCCCTGTAAACTGTGTCGCGACAAAGAATGGCTGAGATAAAAATCTTTGTATCTTTCGCGCACGTGATACAGTGAGCTTATCTTCCTCTGAAAGCTCATCCATACCGAGCATTGCGATAATATCCTGTAATTCTTTATATTTCTGCAGCACTTCCTGTACACCGCGCGCCACCTTGTAATGCTCTTCGCCCACGATATTCGGGTCGAGCATTCTCGACGAAGAGTCAAGTGGATCTACTGCCGGATAAATACCAAGCTCTGTGATTGCACGGGACAGTACGACTTTCGCATCTAAATGGGCAAATGTCGTAGCCGGAGCCGGGTCAGTCAAGTCGTCCGCAGGCACATAGACAGCCTGAACAGACGTGATTGATCCGTTCTTTGTCGATGTGATACGCTCCTGCAAAGCCCCCATCTCCGTCTGCAATGTTGGCTGATATCCTACCGCAGAAGGCATACGTCCCAAAAGCGCGGACACTTCCGATCCTGCCTGTGTAAAACGGAAAATATTGTCGATAAACAAAAGTACGTCTTTTCCACCTTTGTCACGGAAATATTCTGCCATCGTAAGACCTGTAAGCCCTACGCGCATACGCGCTCCAGGCGGCTCATTCATCTGCCCGAACACCATCGCCGTCTTATTGATTACTCCTGATTCCTGCATCTCATAATAAAGGTCATTTCCCTCTCTTGTACGCTCTCCGACACCTGTAAATACAGAATATCCACCGTGTTCTGTCGCGATATTTGTGATCAGTTCCTGAATCAGCACTGTCTTTCCCACACCAGCTCCACCGAACAGACCAATCTTTCCACCTTTCTGATATGGGCAGAGAAGGTCTACGACTTTGATACCTGTCTCAAGCATCTCCGCCTCAGTTGCCTGTTCCTCAAACGAAGGAGCCTTTCTGTGAATCGGCTCATATTCAACATCTGTCGGAGCCGGTTTCTCATCAATCGGTTCACCGAGGACATTAAAGATACGCCCCAGTGTATTCTCTCCTACCGGCACGGAAATTGCAGCTCCTGTGGCAACCGCTTCCATCCCTCGGACTAAACCGTCCGTCGGTCCCATGGCGATACATCTCACCACATCATCTCCCAGATGCTGTGCAACCTCCACCACAAGTCTGCTTTTATCCTGTCTTGTGATCTCGATTGCTTCGTTAATCTCCGGAAGATGTCCGTCTGCGTATTTGATATCTAAGACCGCACCGATAATCTGAGTGATTTTTCCTATATTTTTTTCTGCCATTTTTTCACTCCTCTATCCGATAGCTTCCGCTCCGGCTATAATTTCTGTTAATTCCTGTGTGATCGCTCCCTGACGGGCGCGATTATATTTTAATTCCAAATCATCAATAATCTCTTCTGCATTGTTTGTTGCAGAGTCCATCGCCTGCATACGGGCGCCGTTCTCGCTTGCAACCGCCTCCACAAAAGCGCCGTACAAAATACTTGTCATATACTTCGGAATGAGAAGACTGATCGCCTCCTCTTCATTCGGCTCAAAATTCATCAATACGGACTCTTTCTTTTCTTCTGCAGGCACAGTTTCTGCACTCACCGGAAGCAGTTTCATCAGCTTCGGAATATGACTGACCGTATTTTTAAACTCTGTATACGCCACATAGATTTCTCCGACTTCTCCTTTTGAGAAATCATCAAGCAGTCTCTCCCCGATCCGGCGTGCATCTGCATACGTCGGTTCGTCAATGATGTCCGAGTAATCCTCTGCAATTTGATATCCTTTTCTTGCAAGACTTTCCACGCCTTTTCTGCCGACTGTGTAAAGCCGGATACGTTCTTTTTCTATCCCGCTTTCCACGATTAGTCTTGCAATATTTGCATTGTATCCGCCCGCAAGACCGCGGTTTGAGGTCACTGCCACAACCGCAACATTTTTGGAATCACTTTTTCGCAAATACGGATGCTCTATATTGCCCGCCTTCGCAAGCATGGAAGTCACTGTCTGATACATATATTCAAAATACGCCTTCGAGTTCTCTGCACGCATTCTTGCTTTTTGCAGCTTTACAGTCGAAACAAGCTTCATGGCTTTGGTGATCTGCTGCGTACTTTGAATACTTCCGCGGCGTCTTTTTATCTCTCTCATGGATGCCATGATCGTCTTCCTCCTTTTTTACTGATGTGTGAACTGTAGCTTGAACTCTTCAATCGCTTTTACAAGCGTAGCTTCATTTTCTTCTGTGATAACCTTTTCCGTCTTAATTGATTCCGGAATCTCCGGATATTTTGTCTGGATAAATTCAAACAGTTCTGTCTCAAAACGTAAAATATCTTCCACCGCAATGTCAAGCAGATGTTTTCTCGTCGCCGCATAGATGATGATTACCTGATACTCTACCGGCATCGGCTTGTACTGCGGCTGTTTTAATACTTCTTTGATTCGTACTCCCTGTGCAAGTCGTTCTTTTGTATCTGCATCTAATTCAGATCCAAACTGTGCAAATGCCGCAAGTTCACGGTACTGTGCAAGATCGATACGAATCGGTCCCGCAATCTTCTTCATCGCCTTGATCTGTGCCGAACCGCCTACACGCGACACAGAGATCCCCGGATTGACCGCAGGTCTAAAACCGGCGTTAAACATCTCTGTCTCAAGGAAAATCTGTCCGTCCGTGATTGAGATGACATTCGTCGGAATGTAAGCAGATACATCACCTGCCTGTGTCTCAATGATCGGGAGCGCAGTTAATGAACCACCGCCTAATTTATCTGATAATCTGGCTGCTCGTTCCAATAATCTGGAGTGCAGATAGAATACATCTCCCGGATAAGCCTCACGTCCTGGCGGTCTGCGAAGAAGTAAGGAAAGGGTACGATAAGCTGTCGCATGTTTGGATAAATCATCATACACGATCAGTACGTCCTCTCCATTTTCCATCCACTCTTCTCCCATCGCACATCCTGAGTACGGTGCGATGTACTGAAGCGGCGCAAGTTCACTTGCCGTTGATGCGACAACGGTTGTGTAATCCATCGCCCCGTATTCTTCAAATACCTTCACAATATTTGCCACTGTAGATGCCTTCTGGCCAATGGCAACGTAAATACATTTTACTCCCTGCCCTTTTTGATTGATGATCGTATCAATCGCAATCGCAGTCTTTCCTGTCTGTCTGTCCCCGATGATCAGCTCACGCTGTCCTCTTCCAATCGGAACCATAGAATCAATCGCCTTGATTCCGGTCTGCAGCGGCGTATCTACAGATTTACGCGCAATAACTCCGGAAGCAACTCTTTCTATCTGTCTGAAATTTGTCGCCTGAATCGGTCCTTTTCCATCAATCGGCTGTCCTAATGCGTTCACGACACGTCCAAGCATGCAGTCCCCTACCGGAACCTCCACTACTCTTCCCGTCGTCTTTACCGTATCTCCCTCGTTGATATTTCTCTGATCCCCTAAAAGAACTGCACCTACATTGTCTTCTTCCAGGTTCAGCACCATACCATACACTTCGCCAGGGAACTCTAACAGCTCTCCCTGCATCGCATTTTCCAGTCCGTGGATACGTGCAATACCATCGGCTACCTGAATAACCGTTCCCACATCCGATACTTCTAACTCCGATGCGTATCTTTTAATCTGTTCTTTAATGACAGAGCTGATTTCTTCTGGTCTTAAGTTCATGGAGCGAATCCACCTTCCTTCTGTTTTATAGTTGAATTTTTCTTAAATTTTTCGACAGCTCATATAGCTTTGTCCGAATACTGCTGTCAACAATGCGATCCCCGATTCGAATGACCATGCCGCCAATCAGCGACGCATCCACTTCATAATTCATCTCGAACTTCTCATAAGAGGTCGTCTCCAAAAGTTTTTGTTCTACCTTTTCTTTCTGCTCCCCGCTCAGTTCAATTGCTGTCACCACGCGGGCACTTCCAATCTTCTTCTCTTCTTTCACAAGTCCGATAAAATATTTGAACACGGCACACATATCTTTCGCATGCCCTTTTTTGATGAGAAGCGTCATCAGTCCGATGATCTCTTTTGGGATCTTTTGCGAAAATGTCTCCTCGACAATTTTTATTTTTTCTTCTTTTCCAATATTGGGATGATTCATCAGTTTGCTAAATTCTTCATTTGCCCACAAACTATCCACCACACACACTGCCGCCTCAAAGAATTCGTCAATGCACTCTTCTTCACAGGCGACTGCAAACAGTGCATCTCCATATGTCTTCGAAACTAACTTAGCCATGTATGATCACCCATCTCTTTCAACGTCTCATCAATAAGACCTTCTTGTACTTTTGTATCAATTGAAGCTGCTACCACTTTTCCTGCCATCATAGATGCAATGGTAATCATTTCCTGTTTCATATCATCCAACGCCCGTTTTTTTTCTAACTCAATCTGGGCATTGGCATGCTCTATAATACGGGCTGCCTCTTCTTTTGCCTCCGCAACGATCTTTGCCTCATTCTGCATCGCTTTTTTGCGCGCAGCGCTTAAGATCTCCTGCGCTTCTTTATCTACTTCTTTCAGCTTTCTGTCATACTCTTCTTTGTATGCGATTGCCTCCTGTTTTTCCCGCTTTGCAGTCTCCTGATCATCCAGAACACGCTGTCTGCGCTTTTCAAGCAGACTCCTGACCGGATTAAACAGAAGATACGAAAGAATCGTAAATAAAAGCAGCATACTCAAGCCAAGCACAACCGCATCAAACAGAAACTGTGCGTCGAGTGTAAATAAACGATCCAAGGTTCAGCCTCCTTCCTTCTCGTTTTCTTTTTTATTTTTCTTACAACTTTCCTAACAGTGGGTTTGCAAACAAGAGAATCAATGCGATAACCAGACTGTAAAGACCTGTCGTCTCCGCAACTGCCTGTCCAAGTAACATTGTAGATGTAATATCAGATTTTGCTCCCGGATTTCTTCCTACTGCTGCCGCACCGTGTCCGGCTGCCACACCTTGTCCGATACCAGGTCCGATACCTGCGATCATCGCTAACCCCGCTCCAATTGCTGAACAAGCTAAAATTAATGCTTCGTTTGTAATTTGACTCATAATAAATTCCTCCTAAAAATCTTCTTCTAATTTTACTCTTAAATTAATCCGGTATCTTATCACTTACAAATACCATCGTCAACATACAAAATACGTATGTCTGAATTGCCCCTGAAAAGACGTCAAAGTAGGCATGCAGAAAACCTGGCCATATGATTGCAATCTGCGAAAGCAGACCATACAGCAAGGCCATGATAACCGTTCCTGACAAGACGTTTCCGAAGAGACGAAGTGACAACGAAAACGGAACGGCAATCTCCCCAATCAGGTTGATCGGGAATAAAAACGGCAGTGGTTTGAACAAGTTGGTGAACGCTCCAACTTTGTTATACCTGATATTGTTAAACTGTATCAGGAAAAATGTGATCACACCAAGCGGAAATGTAACTCCATAATCTGCTGTCGGTGGTCTCAATCCCAAAAGTCCCGAGAGATTACTGAACAAAATAAACAAAAACAAGGTCCCTATATAGTTTCGGTAAGGAATCCCTTTTTTGCCCATGCCACTTTTCACCATGCCATCCAGCATCTCCACAACGTATTCCACTGCATTTTGAGACCTTCCCGGCTTCCCGTCAGTATCCTGCAATTTTACCCTTGCAATAAGTGCAAGTATAATCAGTCCCAGACATATGAGCAGTATACTGACATGCGTCGTCGTAAGGTATAGCTCCTGCCCAAACAGTTCAAACTTCAAAAGGCTGTGTATCATAAAGTCAGCCTCTTTTGCAGCAACTATCCCTAATCCATTTCCCACATAATTCCCCTCCTTTACTTAGATTTTTTTAATTTTAAAAATAGTTTATGCATATACGGCTGTAAATACGCCGATATTTTTAATGCAATCAGTCCGGCAAGCAGAGTAAGAGGATTTCCCAAATCAAAATAGAGTACGCATCCCATCAAAATCAAAACTACCGTTATCCTCAGTGCATACGTCATTCTGATATGTTTTACCGCGCCTGTCTCTCCAAGATCCAATGCATCCTCTATGGAGCGCTTCATATGAATTGCCATTCCGCTTCCAATTGCCACTCCACTCCACAATCCAATCGCATTATACAGATCGTTCGGAAAAGCAATCAGGCAGACGATCTGCACTGCCACGCCTACCAGAATAATTCCGGTAACCAATTCCAACAATGTATTATCTTTTTTCATCTTTGCCTTCCTCTTTCTTTTCTTCCAGGTCTTCATTCGCATGTCTTACAAGCAGATAAACATTACGCATCCCTGCCAATACTCCCAATATAATAAAAGGGATCGTAACCGGAAGTTTGAACTTTTCTTCCAGCCATCCGCCCACCCAGACACACAGCAGAATCGGAACGATCATGCTGATTCCCAGCTGAGTAATCAATGCAAATGTCCTGTGCACACTTTTTTTGTATTTCATAGTGTCACCTCAATCTTACAACATATAATTATCTACGTCCAGTAATTTGTCGTATTTTTTTATTTTTTATTGTTAATTTTTACACAAAAAAGATAATTTTCTGTCGTCTATATTATTTTTTATATATTTCAAAACAAAAGAGGGGCTTTAATCCCACTCTAAACGGTGTAAATGCCCCTCTTTTGTCATATTCTGAAATCCATTTTGTCTCAGTGCTTCATATAATACAATTGCCACGGAATTCCCGAGATTCAAAGATCTGATATCTCCCACCATCGGAATACGGATACTGTCCTCCTTGTGGTGTATCAAAATCTCCTCCGGAATCCCTGCGCTCTCTTTTCCAAACATAATATAGCAGTCCGGCTCATAATTCACATCAGTATATACATTCGGTGCTTTTGTCGTTGCCATATAAATTTTTGCTCCTGGATTTTTCTCCATAAAATCCTGAAAATCAATATACGTTGTCACGTCCAGATCATCCCAATAATCCATTCCTGCACGCTTGATCGCTTTTTCATTCAATCGGAAGCCTAGTGGCTCGATCAGATGGAGACGTGTGTTTGTAGCAACACAGGTTCTCCCGATATTTCCGGTATTTGCCGGAATCTCCGGCTCAAATAATACAATATTCAACATCTTACATTACCTTTCATTTCTCAGTCGGTCAATAAATCTGCCAAGACGCCCAATCGCCTCTTTCAGGTCTTCCAAAGAATATGCATACGAAATACGAAGGAATCCCTCACCACAGTCTCCGAAAGCAGTTCCCGGAACGACCGCCACCTTTTCTTCTTCCAATAATCTTGTCGCGAATTCTTCTGACGTCATCCCAAACTCTTTGATATTTGGGAAAATATAGAATGCGCCAAACGGCTCAAAGCATTCAAGCTTCATCCGTTTGAATTCATGCACAAGGAAGCGTCTTCTCTGATTATAAGACTCACGCATCTCCTTTACTTCTTCATCACAGTTGCGAAGTGCTTCCACCGCTGCATACTGGCTGTTTGTCGGCGCACACATAATCGCAAACTGATGAATCTTCACCATCTGCTCAATGATGTCCGCAGGACCGCACGCATAACCAAGCCGCCAGCCGGTCATCGCATACCCCTTCGAAAATCCATTGATCAAAATCGTGCGCTCTTTCATTCCCTCAAAACTTGCGATTGACACATGCTCCCCTTTATAGCTGAGCTCTGAGTAGATCTCATCCGAGATTACGAACAGATCATGCTTCTTCACAAGTTCCACAATCGGTTCCAAATCTTCTTTTGTCATAATAGAACCCGTCGGGTTATTTGGAAACGGCATGACAAGAATTTTTGTCTTCGGTGTAATAGCGGCCTCAAGCTCCTCTGCTGTGAGCTTAAATTCATTCTTATGCTGCAGCGGAATCACGACCGGAACTCCGTCTGCAAGAATTGTGCAAGGCAGATAGGAAACGTAGCTTGGCTGTGGAATGAGAACTTCATCCCCCGGATCCAGCATGGCACGCAGTGCAATGTCAATCCCTTCGCTTCCCCCTACAGTTACGATCACTTCATGATTGTAATCATATTGTACATTCACTTTTCTATCTAAGTATTTACAAATTTCTATTTTTAATTCTTTCAGACCGGCATTCGATGTATAAAATGTGCGCCCTTTTTCCAATGTATAGATTCCTTCTTCCCGAATACGCCAAGGCGTATCGAAGTCCGGCTCTCCTACTCCAAGTGAAATCGCATCTTTCATCTCATTTACCACGTCAAAAAATTTACGAATTCCTGACGGCTGAATGCCAACCACTTTCTGTGATAATGGATTTCTCATTACGGTGTCACCAACATCCTTTCTGATTCTGCTTTTTTCACAAGTATCGTTCCATGATCCTTATATTTTTTCAGGATAAAATGTGTCGCCGTGCTGATTACAGCCTCAACCGGAGAAAGCTTTTCCGATACAAACTGGGACACCTCTTTTAATGTTTTTCCATCCAGTGTCACCAGAAGATCATATCCTCCGGAAATCAGATAGACTGCATTCACTTCCGGATAATTGTAGATACGCTCTGCGATTCTGTCAAATCCTTGATTTCTCTGTGGAGTCACTTTCACCTCAATCAGTGCAGTCACTTTTTCCGTTCCGACTTTATCCCAGTCGATCAACGTATGGTAACCGCAGATAATCTTTTCCTTTTCCATCTGTGCAATCTCATTTGCCACAGTCACCTCATCTGTCCCAAGTAACACTGCCAGCTCGCCCAAATCTACACGGCTGTTCTTTTCGATATATTTTAAAATTGTTGTTCTCATAAACTCTCCTTACTTTGACTCATACATCTTTAATAATTCATCCGGCGCCGGTCTGTCAAGATATCTTTTCTCTTCGCCGCCCAAAATGACTCTTGCAGTATCTACAGTCGTCCTTCCAAGAACGACCGCCTGTCTCCCTTCTTTTTGGAATTTCTCTACAAGCTTCTCGCCATCCTCTGCAAAGATCAAAACACTTCCCGCCGATGTAAGCTGATACGGATTCAGATGAAAATATTCACAAATCTCCACCGTCTCCTGTCTGATCGCCATCTTTTTCAAATCAACCTCAATCCCCACACCGGAGCTTTCCGCCATCTCCCATAAAGCTGCCAGAATCCCGCCCTCGGTAATCTGGTGCATCGCTGATACCCCCGCTTTTTTTGCAGTCTGCAGTTCATCGACAGAGAACAGTTCTCCTTCCATCTGTCGAATCGGATTCAAAAATGCCGGGATAAACCGTCTTGACAATTCTTCTTCTTTTTCCCGCATCACGCGCAATGTTCCTTCCAGCGCAATCCACTTTAAAAGCACGATATCCTGTCCCGGTTTCCCCATACAGCTTCTTAGAAGTTCTTCCTTCTTTAATACGCCCATACCATTCACATATACGATTGCCTGATTGATTGCGGAACTTGTCTCCGCTTTGGCACATATAATCTGAATACCATGCGCGCTTCCCGCTCGTTCCACATACTCAATCATCGCTTTCAGGCGCGATTCATACGCATACGGCGGGAGCATAATATATACTGATGCCGCCACAGGCACTGCCCCGCGGGTTGCAAGATCATTGGCCGCCTGCGCAAGCGCAAACACGCCCAAATCTTTCTCGTTTCCATATAGAACAGCGGTAGAAGATAACACTTCCTCCCCCTCTCCTGTTTTTATCCCATAACACATCTCTTCTACAGACGGAGGAAACATCGATTCTTCTCTATGAAATTGTAATGGTTTTAAAAGCGAACGCTTTAACACAGTCTGAGATACTTTTCCTACCTTCATAACTTCCTCCTTACTCTGTCGGCGCTTCCGGCGGTGTCGCATTCTGTGTGTTCTGTGCTTCCTCTTCCGCCTTTTGTGCCGCCTCCTCAATCTTTGCCTTCGCCTCGGCAATTGCATTGTTGATCTGCCCTTCATCCTGCGTGGCAATTGCCGCCTTGACGAGCGCCGAAGCCTCCGCATTATCTGATGCCGTTCCCACATTCACTGTAACCGGTGATGCGCTGTATGTACTGTTGTTGAAAATATCTCGGCTCACTTCCTGTCCATTTTCATAGACAACCTTCCAAAGTCTCGCCGTCTTTCCCGTATGTCCTGAACCACTCTTTGTCATCACGCCAAGTGAATCCCCGGACTCGACAAACTTCTTTCCTGCCGGTGTTGTGCTCAGCGTCTCGCTGACAAACTCAATACTCCGGTTCGCATTTCTTGTCTCTTTTCCATAAATTGTAAATGTAAGATTCCCGCCCGATATATATCCTTCAATATAAATCGGTGTCTCTGTATTATTCTTGAATTTTAAATCTTTATAGTCACCTGCGATTGCAGCATCCATAGATGGCTTCACATAATCTACCAGCATGGAATGTGGCTGTCTCTGCGTCACCTCCAGTTCCGCAAGGATCACGGCATTGTAAAGTGTTGTGGACACCTGGCAGATTCCGCCGCCCATACTCTGCACAACCTTTCCATTCTCATAAGAGCCGGCTTCTGTAAACCCATTCTCAGTTGTATAAGGCTCCATCGCTGCGTTGGCAGAGTATTCCTCGCCCGGCATCACCACAGCTCCATTGATATGTGCTGTTCCGGACTCAATGTTCTGGACTCTTCCGCCTCCGCTTCCACAATATGTCGTAAATGTTCCAAGTGTATCCTGAATCGTCTCCAGCTGCTCCCGCGTAACATCCGGTACATCTGAGACAGACACGAGATCTACAGATGCCTCTTTCTTATTCCATTTCTTATTCAAATATGTCTCAATGGATTTTACTGAGGCTTCTGCATCAATCGTCTTTCCCTGAACTTCATCTGTAATGACAAATGCGCCGTTCTCAAGAGTAATCGTCGCGTTTGTTGCCGCTTTTTCCAGTGGCTGTGCCTTTGCTTCAAAAACTGCTTTTGCCTTCTCGCTGTCAATCTGATATGCTGCGGAAATGACTTTCTTTTCTTTGTCAAGCTTTTTCACTTCAAAATAACGACTCCAAATACTTCCATCTTTTCCATAAGCAAGAGCCTTTTCTACAAGCTTATCCACATCTTTTATCGTAAAACCAAGCTCACCCAATGTCACCTGTACATTCTCTTCTTCTATGCGAAGCGAAATGCTCTGCTCCTGATATTTTTTAATCTTTGCTTCCACTGCTTTTTTTGCATCTGATTTTTTCATACCGGACACATTCACCGTCTCAATATAGACATTGTTATAAATCTCATTGTCCGCAGTGCTCTTCACCCGGCTTCGAAAGACAAAATAAACAATTCCCAACACAACAAGAATCGAAAACGCAATGATTCCCGCCGTCGCAAACACTTTCCGTCTCCTTTTTACGCTCATTTTCCGCTTTCTATTCTTTGTCGTTTTTTGCATAACCAATCCTCTCTACACTAAATATGGAATCACACTTGTTGCAACCATCGCCACTATAATAATCATGATCGTAATCGCCATGATTTTTCTTACTTTTTTGTCATAAAAATTCATTGATCACACCTCGATTTTATACATTTCTTTACATTTTAAACTCTTTACTGTATTTTTGCAAGAAACATTGTTGAAATCTTATTCCGTCTCGATTTCAGTTACTGCTGCCTGGTGCGTCAGCCTGCTTCTATTCTGATAATCAAATAAAATGAATTTCTCTTTTTCTTCACATGTCCCAAGTACATCATAATGGAATTTTTCAATATGAGTCATTTTTCGCAACTGTCTTTTATCGTATGCTTCGTATCCGATCAAATATTGATGCTCTTTTGATTCCGTCTCATAAAACGCATTCAGCCAGTCCTTTGACACTTCATGCTCTCCCGCAAATTCCGGTCGGTTTTTGACGTTCTCGCGAAAATACAGATCAAATGTCAAAAGTTCTCGGTAAAGTCTCTCGCGTTCTTTATGTTTCTCTCTGACAAATCCAAGTAAAATCTCATATCTTGTAATTCTGGAATGACTCATCAGATGCAGTTCATGATTCTCATAATATCTGCCAAGTTCCTGATACAATACAAATGGTGATGCATACTCTTCTTCCAATTTTCGCAGGCAATACGAAAACTGCCCACTGTTATAGTAGACCTCCACCATCTCTTCCACACTCTTTAACCGCATCATCTCTTCATATGACAGCCAGTTTGTGTAGAGCACCTCATACGGCGGCCGGCTCTTATATACAAGTCCATAACGTTCCTTCTGCGATTCCATATAAGAACCTTTCAGCACTTTCAAAAATCCAAGCTGAAGCTGTTCCGGATGGAGCCGATACACATCATCAAAAGATTTTTGAAAACTCTCCATACCTTCATACGGAAGTCCTGCGATTAAGTCCAGATGCTGATGCACATTTTCCCCCTGATTGATGCGCTGCACAATACGTGCCACTTCCTCAAACCGCATCGTTCGCCGAATCTCACGAATCGTCTGTTCATTTGTAGACTGCACCCCGATCTCAAGTTGTATCAATCCCGGACGCATCGACTCAATCAGCTTCAATTCTTCTTCATTCAGCAAATCCGCCGCCACTTCAAAATGAAAATTCGTGATCCCTTTGTCATGCTCCTTGATATATTTCCAAATGGCAATCGCATGCTTATGATTACAGTTAAAAGTTCGATCCACAAACTTCACCTGCGGCACTTCCTCATCGATAAAAAACTGAAGCTCTTTTTCTACCAATTCAAGTTTGCGGAAACGCAAACATTTGTCTATCGAAGAAAGGCAGTAACTGCAGGAAAACGGACATCCTCTGCTCGACTCATAGTAGATGATCTTATTTTTAAAATCTGCCATATCATGGTACACAAACGGAACCTCACTCAAATCCATAACTTCACGCCATGAATTCTGTAAAAATTCTCCCTCTTCTCCACGGTAGGCAATTCCTTTAATCTCCGAAAGCTGCATATCTTTTCCGTGATAATACTCCACCACTTCCAAAAATGTCTTTTCTCCCTCTCCGAAGATCACTCCTGTCACTTCCGGAAGACGTTCCAGCACATCTTTTGTATCGTAGGATACCTCTGGACCACCCACCCAGATTGGAACACTCGGGAATATCTTTCCAAGCTCTCGAACCAGCTCTTCCACATAAGACAGGTTCCATATATAGCAGGAAAAACATAAGATATCCGGTTTTTTCTTATATAAATCCATCAAAATATCGTCTATCTGCTGATTGATCGTATATTCTGCAATCTGTATCTCATCCTTATACTGCTGCGCATACGCTCTCAGACTGTACACAGCCAGATTCGAATGAATATATTTCGCATTAATCGCCGCCAAAACAATGTTCATAACATATCTCTCCTTTTCTTTTTGTATCTGAAAATCAAATTTCCTGATATAGTAAAAATGCTATTGTATAGACAATCTCAAACTGTCCATACAATAGCATTTTTCTTTTCGTGCGTTACACTTCGAACTCGCTCCATGAACGTTACTTTTGCAGTTAACTCAGCCCAGGCACCCTCACGGCACCCGGAAGGTTCTGCTTAGTGCTGCTTCGTTCCCGACCTGACACGGTTCACAGATTCCCGTCGCGTGAGACCCAAACATCAACGCCACTTTCAAAAGGCAGCTCCACAAATAAAAGCCCTCCGTGTAACATCACCCCTACTATAGCGGATTGTAGGTACAAGGCACCGCTAACGCCCCGGCTGCACGAGTCTATATTATACTCTCCAGACAGTATATTTGTCAATGCCATTCATTAAAATCGATAAATTCTATCATCAGAGTGTTATTTCACCTCAGCTTTTCGTTTCTCCCTCAGTTCTTTAAAAAAGTTTTTCATCAGCGCACTGCATTCTTCTTCCAGCACACCTATTTCCAATTCTACCTGATGGTTGAATTCTTCCATCTGCAGTAAATTAAGAATCGACCCCGCGCAGCCCGCTTTTGGATTCATACATCCTACAACAACCTTCTTCATTCTGGACTGTACAATCGCTCCCGAGCACATCTGACACGGCTCCAGTGTCACATACATTGTGCAATCCTCAAGTCTCCAGTCGTCCATTTTCTTGCTCGCTTTTTTGATTGCCATCATCTCCGCATGTGCAATCGTATTCTTATCAATGGTTCTGCGATTGTATCCGCGTCCGATAATCTTATCTTCGTAGACGATCACACACCCGATTGGAACCTCTCCAAGTGCATATGCCTTCTTCGCCTGTTTAATCGCCTCTTTCATATATTTTTCATCTTTATTCATCATACACTCACCTTTTGTATTTTGCAAATTCAGACTTCCAAATAGAACTCGTTCTTAATTATACTGATTTCTTCTAAATCTGTCGACACCAATATCCAAAATCATCAAACGTATTCTTCTCTTCTGCTGACAATTCAAGGTCCGCATCCATAACACGGTGAAATTGCGGAAATCCAAATGCTCTTGCTGCTGCCTGTTCTTTTTCATGATAAATTCCAGGCACACCGATCCATCGATTTTCCCCTTCCTCAATATACAGAAGATGATGGTAATTATAAAATCCATGCAGCAAAAAACTGTTATTCGCAAGATGCCACTGTGTTCTCGGAAGTCTTGCAATGTCCTGCCTCTGAATCTTCTCATATGTTCTTGTCTTCGGCGGGATATATTTTTCTATTTCCTCCTGAAATTCCTGCTGTTCTACCAGTTTCTCCACATGCTCGATCAGACTCTCTCTTACTTTCGGTTCCTCTGATTGTTGTCTCTCCTCCGCCACAGCTTCAGTCGCTGCCTCCTCCGGCATAGCTTCAGTCGCTGCCTCTTCCAATACTTCCCTCTGCCCGGTCGTCATATGTTCCACATCCGCCGCTTCTTCTTCCCACATCGCAGCATATGTTTTTTCCGATGCATTTCTCAAAATAATCCCTGCAAGCTTGTCAAACATTTCCTGTCCACCTGCATCTTCCGGCTCAAATTTCAGGATATAATTAATCATCGGAGCCTCTCCTTCAATTACCCCTTGCGGGATTCCGATACAGTCTCCTCCTTGCACATAGAATACAAACACCTCCAATTTCTTTTTCTGTCCAAAATCAAGGTTCTTTCCATGTATATGAATCGCACATTTATCCATTCGTTTTTCTAGCTTTATAAAACCGACATTGCGGATTCTGTTCCCATTCTCATACTCGTACAAATAGCGGATGACCTGTTTCATAATTTGATTCCTTTCTTCTTGTCTCTATAAGACACTTTATTCACCTCGACAAAAGAAAAGAACTAAAAAGCGACGGCATACCGCCATCGCCTTATCTATATAATTGCATTCATCTCCTGATAAAGCCGTTTTGCATAGCTGTCTGTCATTCCACAGATATAATCCGTCACAAGGAGAAGTCTGAGATACAGCTTTTCCTGCTCACTTTTCCCCTTTGCATGACAATGATAAGCACTCTTATAATTTTCTGAGATAAACGAGACAATCCGTTTATCAATCTCGCTCAACTCCTCATCTGTATCATAATCAATCACTGCTTTTACAAATTTATCCAACAGAAAATCAAGCATGACCGACTCTGCCATCTCCATCTTATAGATGACCGATGTAGAAAACACTCTTCGATACGCAATATCTCCCAGAAGATTCATCAATTTTTCTCCATATGTCCCGTGGAACAAATCATAACCATACTCTCCGTTCATAATCTTCTCATAGTTCGAAGTAAATCCATATGTTGCACAATTGATCAAAAATCCCTGCATCTGCACAATCCAGTTCTTCACTGCATATTCTTCTGGATTTTCCACTTTTCTTCTCTGCCCACTTGCATATTTTGCTTCTAATTTTTCCAATGCATGAAAAGAAACGGCACTTTCCTCTTTTTCCAGAGCTGCTAATTCTTCTTTCAGTTGATGATAGGAAAGAAAACCTTTTATAAAGGCATCTTCGATATCTGCTGTTTTGTATGCGATATCATCCGCAGCCTCCAATATATATGTGAGCGGATGACGCCTTCCGTTCGTTCCGGTCTCCTTGGAAATCGCCTCATAAAGTTCCTGATCGGCATAGTAATACCCAAGCTTTTTATCCTTGATATTTCCCGTTGTTTTATCGATTTTCAGAGAAGAAACCGGATATTTTACAATCGTTCCAAGCAGTGCATATGTCAGATTCATCCCATGCTCATCCACAAGATAGTGCAGTTTACTGACCAATCTGAGCGCCTGTGCATTTCCTTCAAAATGATAAAAGTCCTGACACATCTGTTTCTCCAAGACCTGATCTATGCGCTCTCCACGAAACAGCAGCGCCGGCAGGTTTCTCCTGAACCAATCCCGAATCACCGTCTCACCAAAATGTCCAAACGGCGGGTTTCCAATATCATGTATCAGGCCCGCGCACTGTAAAATATTACATATCTCTTCCTTCATCTTCGGTGTAAAATCCGAATCTTTCTGATATGCCAAAATCGATTCTCCAATATTCTGTCCCAACGATTTCCCAAAAGAAGACACTTCCAAAGAATGTGTCAGTCTTGTCCTGATAAAATCACTTTTATCCAGCGGAAATACCTGTGTCTTATCCTGAAGTCTTCGAAACGAGGCACTCCCAATAATGCGATGATAATCTTTTTCAAACTCACTTCGAAGGTCCGCCGCCTTACTCCGACCGCCAAACTCTCTGTTTCTTTTGCTGGATAATAACTGCTCCCACTTCATACTTTCACCCCTTTCTTTGCCAATTGACTGTTTCTCTAATCCAAATAAATCGGCGGGTCATAATCTTTTCCGAGAAGCGCTTTTTTCCTCTCCTGATACCCTAGAAATGCCCACTCTGTCATATCTGTCCATTTATGCTGTTCCTGATCATATACCTGTACATAGCCGATCCGCTTTGGATGCATTCGTACACTGTTTGTCTGGTATTCTTTTCCCGTATACGGATTGATCTCGCCAAGAACCGGTGTTTCCGGCTCTTTCTTCTCTGACTCTTTCTTTGTATCCGCAGTTCGAAACTTTGGTTTCCGCATATAGCCTCTGATTCCGCTAAATCCGGTTCTCTTCTCCTTTTCTTCCACCTTTTTCGGAAGTTCTTTAACAGGCTCTGGCTCTGACACTGGCTCCAATTGAAGTTCCTCGCTCATTTTCACTAGCTCGCCAACCGTAATATCTCGTTCGGCGGCATGCTTCTGCGATTGTGGTTTTCCTTTCTTAATCTGTTCTTTTTCCGTCTCCATTTCTATCTGTTCCATTATACTCAGCCGGAAAGAACATCCCAATATCTCTGCAATCATACGCATATCCTGTTCCTGAAAATTATCTCTTTTGAGCCGCTGCGTCATATTCTGTCTGGACATATTTTTCCCGGTTCGTTCCTCAATCTGCTCTGCCAGCTCTTTGATCGTCATCCCCTTGCGACTTAAGATAATTTTTACCTGTTCACCAAATGTCAGATTCTCCATGTCCGATTCCTCCTTAGTAACTCTCTTCCAAATACTCTTCCAATGTCACACCTGATTCCATAATTTCCTTTGCGGCTTCCTGGCCTACATACCGATAGTGCCAAGGCTCATAGATAATTCCTGTCTCGGCTGTTTTTTCCGGCGGATAACGAAGAATAAACCCATACTTATAACAGTTCTCTTCCAGCCATTTTGCCTCTTTTGTCTCCGCCTGTTTTTCATCCAGCTCCGAGTATTGATTTGAAATAAGATCAAGCGCAAGTCCAAGTCCATGCTCACTTGTCCCCGGAAGCGCAACACTCATAGCAGTGTCACTGTACGCTTCCCAGTAATTCATCCCTGTATTCAAACGATCCTGAACAGATGAGTTAAATACCTGCTCCTGCTTTTCCACCGAACGATACGCAGAACAGATAATAATGTTCATTCCATCCGCCTCCGCTGCCTTCAACATATTATTGAGAGGCTCTGCGATTCTTGAATCCACACTATATCCATCCGCCACCTCCGTAAGCTCCGGAACATATCCTTCCGTCATTGGATGCGATGAATTCACAAGCACCATATTCCACGGCAGTTCCTCTTCTTGCTCTGCCTGTTTTTGCTGCAGCTGCTCTAATTCTTTTTGTACTGCCTTTGTCTTTTTCTGCTCTTCCTTTTGAACCTGCGCTGTCACCTTTTTAATCTGCTTTTCTGCTTGTTTCTTTTGTCTTATACCGCCAAATATATTTCCAAACACCAGACCCAACACCAGACAACTCGCTCCGACAACTATGATCTGCTTTCTCTTTCGGCTCATTCGTTTTATTTTTCTTTTCACCAAACCGCCATAATATCTCAACACTTTGGAAATCTGCATAACTTTCTCCTCTTTTGCCTCTATAATTCAATCTTTTCTATTGTTTTTGAAAACTCACTGCAATTAGAACACACTGCAATTTTATAAGGAATATCGGCTATCGTATACTCTTTAAAATAATATCTCTGAGGAAACTCTTCCGGCTGTTTTAGCAAGTACGGACTTCCCTCTTTCGAAAATCCAATCTCAAACTGATCCAATCCTAATTTCATCCCAAGCCGGGTCGCTTTCATAAAACTTTCTTTCAACACCCAGTAGCGATAAAACTCCTCCGCTCTTTCCACTTCCGTATTCTGTTCTACAATTCTTTGAAATTCGGACGCACAAAAAAAACGTCTGGCAACATCCAGTCTCACCTGCTTGACACCTTCGATATCGCATCCGAGATGCCATATTTGACGTTCACTGTCCACAACAGAGCAAAGTACATACTGTCCGGAATGTGACAGATTAAAAACCGCATTTTTCGACAATCCATATGTTCTGCGCATCTTCTCATACAGTACCCACACGCCCACGCTCAGAGCTTTCCCTTCCTGGTAAACAATTTTATCCGCCTTCTCTTTCCGAAAATCCGGAACTATTTTATAGTATTGTAAATATTTTTCTTTCTCCAGCAGAGATGTTACATCTGCAATCCATGTTCTAATCATATGTTTAATTTCCTCACATCATATAATACCACATGTTATATTTTCTTTACTATAGAAATTTTTTTATTTCTATACCAAAAAGGACAGATTATTCTCTGTCCTCACTTCATAACTTTACTTCGCAATTTCCCCCAGATAAAAATATGAAAATACATATACGCTTTATCAAATACAAACAGACCTGCCTGTGCTCCGATCAAGACAATCCAAAACATCTTTTCTACTGCTTCTTCTGCCAAAATCAAAGTCGGAAAAATGAGCAGCACCGGAATAAACATGGCATTAAAGATTATGTATTTTCCAATCCACACCGCAACTGTCTTTTTCTGAATCTTGGAACTTTGGGCAACCTTCTCCCAAAGGATCTCGCTCAACACCAAATAAATTCCCATTGCAAGAAATGTAATACAGTACAGACGATTCGGCGCCACAATCAGCCCCACCAGAAAACTTGCCGTCAAAAACGCTGCACCTGCCCTGATTCCCCATTCCCGCAATACAATCCCGACACAGAATGCCGCCGCTGCGATCAGGAACAGGCTGCTTGTCTCAATCACTGCACTCAACACAAGTAAAATGACCGCAAATGCTGCGAGCACTCCTGTGAATGCCATTTTTTTCGCATTTACATGCATGAGCAAAGATCGCCTCCCATACATTCGCACAGTGTGTCTGCACACCATAAATCACAACATAAGTTTCCCGTTCCATACGATGGACGACCATAGCCATATCCCGTATTCTGATAACGCTGTCCTCTAAACTGCAGCTGATTTGCATAATTTACATATTCCATATTGTTCGGCTCCATTGCCGCAGCCTGTTTCGCATGATCTACCGCCACGAGATTATTCCCCAAACCCATGTTGGCTATCGAGCTGTAATAATACCACATCGCATTTCGATTCGGTATATTAGAAAGCACATTTAATGCCTCCCGGAAACGCCGTGTATTAATATAGTTTCTTGCCGCCTGAAGTTCCACAGTCTCCTGACTACCTCCGGAATAAGACTGCTGCTGACCACCTGTGTAAGATCCTGAAAAACCGCCCTCCCGTTCCTTCATAATCTGATCATACGCTTCCTGAATCTCTTTAAACTTTTCCTCTGCCAACCCTGACAGCGGATTGTCTACATACGAATCCGGGTGATACTTTCTGCTCATCTCCCTGTATGCTCTTTTTACTTCATCGTTACTTGCACTTGGTGAAACACCTAACACCTCATATGGATTTGCTATCATAATCTTCTATTCCTCTTCTTTATTTTTTTCCAACTGCTTTTTATCATACTTTTCCCACACGCCTACATACAAAATATTCCTCAGTATGTCCGCATCTTCAATACATGGCAGACGTTCAAACTGACTGGTACATTCTGCCAACACATAGGTCATCATCTCTTTACATCGCTCATCAAAGTCCGGTTCCCCGTACAGCGAAATCAACGCATTATAACTGCCGCTTTCTAAATCTTGCTCAACATCGTCATACGCATCTAAAATATAGATAAACTTTCCAAGATAAAATCCCATCCTACGCAGAGTTTTCGTCCACACATCCTGCCTGTAAGTCAATAGTTCTGCCATCAACTCCCCAAAATATCTTGCCGTAATATCAATATTCTCTTCTTTCTGCTCCTCACATGCCTGCAGTTTTTTAAGACAGCTTCGAATTATCCGGCATTTCTTTGGATATTTTTTTTCAATCTCAAGATATGTCTTTCGGAATGCCCGAACTCCAACAAGTCCCGCCTTGCTCTTCTCATCTTTCCAATCATCCACAAAATGAAAATAGGTCAGCACAATATTCATATCTGCCGCGTATTCGGTAATCTCATTATATAACATCTTCTGCTTTTTCGCCGGATGCACCACACATCGGTGCTCTTCAAAATTCATGTCACTCTCATAAAGAGAATGTAACAGAATCACAAGAAATGTCATATCATAGGTCAACGTCAACTGTCCTAAAAATCCATGCTTTTCTCTTAAGACTTTACACAGTCCACAATAATACGCCTTATATTTGTAAAAATCTTTCATCTTCAGTTCCGGCTTATACGCTGTCACATATCCAAACAAGATTTTTCCCTCTTTCCAATCAAATCATTTTCAAAAGTATCATTGACATTTGCATATCTCGCTCATTATATCATACTCTGATTTTCTTTTGGAGTATTTTATAAATATTTAATGTTCTTATACAAAAAAACCACCGCCCCCGGAGCTTCTTTGTCTCCAAAAACAGTGATTTCTACCTGCGCCTTCAGGGGTTCGAACCCTGGACACCCTGATTAAGAGAAACTCACGCTAACAAACTCGCGACAAAAATTGATGTATGCCTTTCTCAAGGACATCGTAAAATCTCCATAAACTTCATTTAAAAAATCTGCGACTAGACTTGCGACCACTACTTCAAAACAATATTTACATTATACATATAATCTTTAAAACTCGCAATCCTTAACAGGATTTGCTCGTAGCCTCGTTCAAAAATCCCCGTACAACCCGATTTCCCGTCAATCTTTTTGAAATCTTTAAAAATTCCCTTTTGGAATTTTGGATTTCAAAGACGGGAAAACGGGTTTTCGGGTCTTTTTTCTCTCCGCTTCGCAAATCAAAGACTATCTTGTAGCAACTCCACTCACCTTTCCTGAATCGGAATCACGTCTGCGCTTATTCATTAACTGCCGAGAAAAGCGTACTATCCAGTAGGTCTGCGACCCTGCTTGCGTCGTCTTTCGCTACATGGCTATATGCAGAGAGTGTAATCTTAGGGTCTTGATGACCTGCTCTTGCCTGTACAATATGAAGCGGTACTCCCTGCGAAAGAAACCAACTGATTGCGCTATGTCTTGTGCCATGTAATTTGATATGTCGGAGTCCGTATTTTTTCAAGGTTTTATTCCACTTAGAAGTGTAACTTTTCGGCAAGAATGGGTTTCCGTCTTCTTTACAAATCACCCGTTGTTTACCTGTGAATGGTTTTCCCTCTCTCAGACAGATTGTTTTGCAGTATACTTTTTGCCGTTTCAGAAGTCGCATTGTCTCCTCGCTGACAACCATTTCTCTGTATGAGCCATCTGTTTTACAATCTTTTAAGACAGGTTTTTTGCTATCCTCGGATTCTACCCATGAATGTCTGATTTTGACAATATTCTTTTCAAAATCAATATCTTCAAAAGCTAATCCTAATAACTCTCCTCTTCTCATTACACAATCAAATAGTAGTGCAACAGACAACTCCATATCTGTGCCCTTTACTGCTGATTTTAGTTCCTTGATTTCATCTGTTGTATATACTTCCAACCGATTATTCGTCAAATCTTTTCCGATTCTTACTCCATTTGTTGGATTCTTTTTGATATATTCCATTTCAATCGCATAATTTAGAGCCGCCTTAAAAATACGATTGATATGTCTGATGGACTCTGCTCTCAATGGCTTATCACTTGCAGGCGATTTTACATTTCTCCAACGATTATACGTCTGTTGTATCTTTCCCTTTTCTAACTTTTGTAATTTCATCTTTCCGAACTCTGGAATGATGTAGGTGGCTGTCTTTTCTGCATAGTCACGTCCTGTAGCCGGACTTCTTTGTGCTTTGACATATTCCAAATATTCTTTCATTAAATCTTCCACCGTCATATTATTGGGCATAATTAAATCACCTTGTATGTATTCCGCTTTTTTTAGTGTCAGAAATGCTTCGGCTTCTTCACGGTCTGTTGTGTCAACTCGAAAGGGAATCCTTTCCCTTTTTCCTGTATATGGATTTCGTCCAAGCTCTATTGTTACATCAAAGTATCTGATATTATCTTTATTTGGACGAGGTCTGACAGACCCCGTTACGTTCTTTTTGTATGCTCTCATCAATTTTTGTTCTACCTCCCTCAAATAAACATTCTATTTCTTCAGCTTTGTTAGCATCTACAGTCTGAAATTCTGATTGTAAATTTTCATCATTCTTTTCCACAGTCAAGTAAATTCTATAACCCTTTACTGCTGGTTTTTTCGCTACGATAAAACGTGACAAAAATCTGTCTTTCTCAGCATTCAGATAACCTTCTTCTTTCAATCTTTTTAGAATAACCTTTTTATCCGGGAAACCTCCTTCTAACAAAATCTCTTCAAATACAATCTCTGGCAAGAAAACTTCCTGTACTGCTTTCTTTGTGTTTGCAAGTATCTTGGTATGTATCGGTTGGATTCTGCCTTTACAATTCAAAGGAATATCTGTCAACTCATTTGTATCAGGCTTTCCCTTTATAAATTGTGCGTAATGAATACTGATATACTGTCGTAAATATTCAAGTGCACGATTCCCTATATCTAATGCTTGTACATCTGATATCGCTGTATTCTGTTCGATAAACTCAACAATCTGATTTTTGTTTAACTGAATTTCGGTTACTTGATTAAAAAAATCTGCAGCCAGCATAATTACAGCAATACTCTTTGCCAACCTTTCTGTTAATGGGGTATTTTTCCCTTTTTCTCTTGCCCTCTCTACAATTTCATTTTGATACTCCCAGTATCGTTTTAATAGTTCTTCCATATTTGTTTCTAAAAGTTTTTGCCCGATGCGTGGAATCACAAAGCCATAATTATTCTCACAGATGTTTTTTATAATATCTGCACTTTTTGCCGAACGAGTCCACGTGATATTTTCAAATTCAAAACATCTTACATATAATCCTGTATTTTCATCACAAAGATTAAGAATACTTTTTTCAGAAGTCATAAAGATAGCCGTGGAAAATGTTCTTGAATCTGCTTTTTCTAATGTTTTGCTCAATCTCCCTTTTTCTTTGCCTTCAGCCAGTTCGTAGATGAGTGATGTGGGATTGTATCGTATTAAACTACCTTCGTCAATTAACATAGGGTAAGAAGAATAAATGGAACGCATTAGGGAATTTTTGCTATCGGCGAATGTAGCAATCATACTATCCCCTGCAAAACTACATTTACTCCCAACAGATACGCCCAAACAACCTGCTGTTGTCTTTCCAGTTGATGATTCTGCTACAAGACAGGCTATAATATTGCCTATATGTATTTCTTCTCGCAAGAAATCAACAATAGGTGCAGAACACGCTATTGCAAGAATCGTTTCAAGATTTGTTCCCACAACTTCTGTACGAATCATATTTTTCCAAACTTCAAAATCACCTGTTGGTTTGATAAGCATTGAACCTTTATACTGGCTTTCAATGCCGAATCCTATCGCTCCAAAAAACACTCTTTTCCCTTTGAAGTTACGAAAGCCCAACTCAGTGTGTTTTATCTCACAAGGTGCTGTTGGCTCTTGATTCATCAAAGATGTTATGAGTGTTCCTGCAGATTTTTTAGACACCTGAACACCGTTTGCAAGCAATTCCATGATTCCAACATCCGTCAGTTTTTTTCTTTCAATCATTACCGTACATTCTTCGCCTTTAGCATCTGCAAATTTTAACATCAATGTTCTTTCTGAGGTGTCTGCATTTATAAGAATTTTTTCCAAATAAACTGCAGTTCCCATAGGAACGAAACGAGGTTCTTTATCTTTTTGATAATTCCATTTCCCATATTGACCATTACGAATCTCTACTGTGCGATCAATGACATAGTCTCCCAAATTGTTAATCCTATTCTGCATCTTTTTCTACCTCCGGCTTAAATAACGCAATAAGTTTATCTTCGTATTCTTCAATAACAGGTTCATACCACGTATATGTAGTTCGATTTTCAAAAGAAATCCCTTGTTTTTCTGCAATCATCTCTACAATTTCCTTAAAATAAATAACTTTCTTATTACCCATTTTATGTAATATCAACTTCGGTGCATTAGAGTCGATTTCTGCACCTACAACCAAGATGTTATCTTCCAAAAAACCTATCTGAATCTCATTTTCAATTTTTAAACAAGTCAAAAGTTCTTCTGAAAACATCAATCTTTTTCCGTTATTTGCTGTGTTTACTAAAGATAAACTTCCCTTTTTTCCACCTCCTTTTTTCTTTCCCTGATTAGTGACTGTTATTAACTTTATTTTTGTCTGTTCCATTATTTTTCCTCCTTTTTGGGAACATATTTAACTCAATAACTAAGACTTCCCATACCCCAAATGGGACTTGTTCCTTGAAAATTCAATAT
>OLQH01000406.1_pt1 | contig 48386 bp, 40 predicted proteins | sample 1672671 | NCBI WGS metagenome assembly OLQH01 (sample SAMEA3136712, study PRJEB25190) | human gut metagenome
CGGAACCGGACAAGAACCGGAGGGCACAGGCCGGATGGATGGGCGGGGCTTAAACAGGAAGGTTATAGGTTATATTGGGGGAGTAAGTGAAAAAGGGGGTTAGTGGGGGAGGTTCTGTTTTGTTATGTGGAGGATTTGGCTGAATGGTTCGCTGGGCCGTATAAATTGAGGAATGTGCTCTGACAGGAAGTGCCTGACAGCTGTTGCAGGTGTATGTACAAAAGATAGTAAAAATATATTAAAATTTAATTTTGTACATACATTGTATTGATAAAATTATTAATTTGGGTTATTATATAAGTACAAAGGAGGTAATGCTATGGCAACAACAAGTGTGACTATTCGTATGGACGAAAATTTGAAAAAGCAGGTGGAAACATTGTTTGATGATATGGGGCTGAATATGACGACCGCTATTACAATGTTTGCAAAAGCTGTCGTACGGCAAAATAAAATACCTTTTGAAATCACTGCTGACCCGTTTTATAGCGAGGCTAATCAAGCTCATCTGCGGAAGGCGATTGCTGACCTGGAAGCAGGGAAGGGTAAGGTTCACGAATTGATTGAGGCAGATGATGAATAAACTATGGCAGGATGAAGCATGGGAAGATTATTTGTACTGGCAAAAACAGGACAGGAAAACGCTTAAACGCATCAATCAGCTTCTTCAGGATATTTCACGTAATGGCTATGACGGTATCGGAAAACCGGAACCGTTAAAAGGTGAATTTTCCGGCTGGTGGAGTCGTCGGATCGATGATTCCAACAGGCTGGTGTATCGAATGAAGGATGGGCTGATTGAAATTGCTCAATGCCGTTCTCATTATGGTGATAAGTAGGTAAATCCCCCGACCGGTTAAACGTTCGGGGGATTATTATTGAAACAATAGGAATGTTGATAGGTTTTGGGGGTTATACCGTATTTTTGTTTGAAGAGGCGGATAAAATGGCTGATGTTGTCTATGCCTACTTTTTGGGCGGCTTCGGTTACGGTGAGGCCGGAGGCGAGGCAGGTGCAGGCGGTTTCCAGTTTCAGGTCGGAGAGGAAGCGGGCGGGGGAGGTGTGGGTGTATTTCTTGAAGAGTCTGGTGTAGTAGCCTTCGGACAGGCCGGCGGTGTCGGCGAGGAGGGGGACGGAGAGTTTTTCGTCCAGGTGGAGGTACATGTAGCGGATGCTTTGTTTGACATAGCGGATGCAAAGGGCGTGTTGGTCGGGGGCTGAGGGGAGCAGGCGGTTTTGGGCAAAAAGGGTGGAGAGGATGGAGAAGAAGAGGGAGGCAAGGTGAAAGGCCATGGCTTCGTCGGAGGGCGGTTTCATGGCGGCCATTTGGAGTATGGGGAGCAGGAGTGCCCGGTTGGCGGGATCGTCGGCGGTAATGAGGGTTGGAAAGGAGAGTTCTCCTTCTGTCAGCTTGCGGCCTGTGGAAAAGAAAGCGGTGTCGTGGAGGAACTGAAAGCAGTCGGAGCGCAGGAGCATGTGGCAGACCTGTCCGGGCCGGTGGATGCGGGTGGCATGGAGTTCGTATGGGTTTACGAACATGATATCGCCTTCCTGAAAGGGAAAGCGGCTGCCGTCGATTTCCAGGCAGCCGGGGACGGAGGGGAGAATGATTTCCAGTTCTTCGTGCCAGTGTATGGGGACATGGGGGCCGGGTTCGGTAACCTGGAGATCGTAGATGTAGAAGGGGATATCTCTCATGGGTCTGGTGCCGGTTTCCTGGTATTGTAAGAATAAGTTCATGCGGCTGGCCTCCTGTTTGGTTTCAGAATGAAGGAAATCCGGGAATGTTCCTGCATCCCGTATTTCATGTGAGCGGGCAGTTTTTGCTGATGTCAGAATTATACTATTTTTTGAGGGGAAAGTGCAAGAAAAGAGGGAGGAAAAATGGTAATATGAATAAAAAATGGGATTCATAGCAGTTCAGGTCCGTGGATTGTTATTGCTGTTCCGATAATGCTCCGCGTTTGGCGGTACAAAGTGATGAAAGGGAGAGGGATTTTATATGCTGGAGGTTGTAAAGAGAAAACAGGATTTGGTGGAGAAGACTTACTGCAGGGGCGGCAGTCTTTTTTTGGAGACACAGAAGGGGCTTCTGCGGCTGAAGCCCCGGAACGATTCTATTGTGCGTATCAGTTATACGCAGAAGGGTGAATTTACAGGAAACGTCGGGATCGGCATCCTGGAAGAAAAGGAATGGGACGATTGGATCTGTGAGGAGCAGGAATGCAGGGTGGTTCTGTATACGGAGAAGCTTGCCCTGGAGGTGGATAAGAGGACGGGCAGTATCCGTTATCTGGAAAGGAACGGGAGGCTGCTTCTGGCGGAGCGGGAAGAGAACAGCAGGGAGCTGGAGGAATTTGATTCTTATAAAACGGTAATTGATGAGAATACCAAAATAGAAGAGGTGGAGACGGCTGACGGCGTAAAGCGTGTTATCAAGGAAGCAAGTATGGTATTTGACAAAAAGCTGTATCATACCCGCCTTCATCTGAGATGGCAGGAGTCGGAAAGGCTTTATGGACTTGGGCAGGCGGAGGAAGGTCTGCTGAATCTGCGGGGAAGCGTGCAGTATCTCCATCAGGCGAATCTGAAGATAGCTATTCCCTTTCTGGTGTCCTCCAATGGCTATGGAATCCTTCTTTCCACAGGCAGTACCGCCATATTCCAGGATACGCAGTATGGTTCTTATCTCTATACGGAAGCGGATGAGGAAATGGATTATTACTTTATTGCAGGGGGATCCATGGATGAAATCATCAGCGGGTATCGGCTGCTTACCGGAAAAGCGTCCATGCTGCCGAGGTGGGCTTATGGTTTCATTCAGTCGCAGGAGAGGTATGAAACACAGGAGGAGATCCTGGATGTGGCCCGGGAATTCAGGGACAGGGGCTTCGGATTGGATGCGCTTGTTCTGGACTGGTGTTCCTGGGAGGACGGCATGTGGGGGCAGAAGAGTTTTGATCCTTCCCGTTTTCCGGATCCTGGTGCGATGACGGATGCCCTGCATCAGGAGGATGTGCATTTCATGCTGTCCATCTGGCCGAATATGAGTAAAAGTACGGCTGATTATGAGGAATTCCTGGAGAAAAAGCTTCTGCTTCCCGCCAGTGAAATCTATGACGCCTTTGATGAGAAAGCCAGAAAGCTTTACTGGAAACAGGTGCAGGAAGGGCTTTTCCGGCATGGGGTGGATGCCTGGTGGTGTGATTCCAGCGAGCCTTTTACGCCGGAATGGGCCAGAAAGGTGAAGCCGGGGCCGGAGGAAATGTATGCGGACTTTGTACGGGATGCCGGGAAATATATTCCCGCAGAGCGGATGAATTCTTATGGGTTGTTTCATGCCAGAACGATTTATGAAGGGCAGAGAGAAGCTTCGGAAGAAAAAAGAGTGGTGAACCTGACCCGTAATTCCTATGTGGGCGGACAGCGTTATGGGGTGATTCTCTGGTCGGGAGATATTTACGCATCCTGGGAAACGCTGCAAAAGCAGATAGCGGCAGGGCTGAATTTCTGCGCCAGCGGCCTTCCTTACTGGACGTTGGATATCGGAGCCTTTTTTGTGAAGAAAGGGGAGCCCTGGTTCTGGAATGGGGATTATGAGGATGGACTTTCGGATCTGGGCTATCGTGAGCTTTTCGTGAGATGGTTCCAGTATGGGGCGTTTCTTCCTGTATTCCGGAGCCATGGCACAGATGTGAGAAGGGAGCCATGGCTGTTTGATAACGGGAAGGACGGTTTTTATGAAGCGCTGCGCGGCGCGGTTTCCCTGCGTTATCGCCTGCTTCCTTACATCTATTCCTGGGCTTACCGTGTGTGGAAGGAGGATAAGACCTTTCTGCGAATGCTGGCCTTTGATTTCATGCAGGATGAGAAGGCTCTGGATATTGGGGATCAGTATATGTTCGGGGAAAGTATCCTGGTATGCCCTGTGACGGAACCTATGTATTACGGAACAGGCTCTGAGGTACTCAGCGGTATTCCTGAAAAGAGAACCGTATACCTTCCCGGGGACTGTGACTGGTATGATTTTTATACCGGGGAGCGTTATGCAGGCGGACAGTATGTGGAAGCAGACGCGCCTCTTTCCCGGATTCCTCTGTTCGTAAAAGCGGGGAGCATCCTTCCCATGGCAGAGGCGGCGCAGAATACGGCCCGGGCGGCGGAAGCGGAAGTGGAATACCGTATCTATGCAGGAGCGGACTGCAGCTTTACGTTATACAGGGACAGCGGCGATGGTTATGCTTATGAGCAGGGAGAATATGAGCTCACGGAGCTTGTCTGGGAAGAGAAAACAAAGAAACTTTTTGTGAACGGAACAGAGCAGTCGGAAAATGTGGTAATATATTCTTAAAAACAGGCAGGAACAGGGAGAAGGAAAATGGAGCTTGCAATCTTGATACTGACCGCGGGAAGCGCTGTGGTGGAAATCAAATGCGGCAGTATTTACAGGCTGGAGGAGGTATATACAATCTTCCTTAACGGGGAAGAGCGGGGAACGACGCAGAAGGTTGTCACCTCTCTGTTTAACCTGTCTCCCGACAGGGACTACCTGCTGCAGCTTGCAGGAGAGGATGGAAGTATCCGGGGAGAAATCTCTTTTCACACAAAACCGGAGACAGCCGTCTTAAATGTCCGTGATTTCGGGGCTTCGGGAGAAGGGGAACAGGATGATACCGTCTTTATCCAGGCGGCGATCATGGCGTGTCCGCCGGAGGGCAGGGTGGTGATTCCGCCGGGAAAATACCGTGTGACCAGCCTGTTCCTGAAAAGCAACAGCAATCTGGAACTGGAGGAGGGGGCCGTCCTTATATATGACGGACGGCCCGGACGTCTTCCGATCCTTCCCGGGCTTCTTTCCGGAAAAGAGGAGAATAGTTTTGCTTTAGGCAGCTGGGAAGGAGAAGCGGCGGATATGTATGCCGCCCTTTTTACCGGATGCGGCGCAGAGAATGTCAATTTATACGGTAAGGGAGAAATACTGGGAGGCGCTTCCATGGAGGACTGGTGGAGTGAGGAGAACAGGCAGAGCTCTCCCCACAGGCCGCGGATGCTGTTTCTGACTCATTGTAAACATATCAGGGTGCAGGGGCTTCATTTTTCCATGTGTCCCAGCTGGTGCATCCATCCCTGCTTCTGCAGCGATCTGGGTATTTATGATGTGGAGATTATCAATCCGGAGGATTCCCCTAATACGGATGGGATAAACCCCGAATCCTGTGAAGATGTGGAAATCGCGGGCTGTCATTTTTCCCTTGGCGATGACTGTATCGCCATAAAATCAGGGAAAGGCAGGCGGGCACAGGAAAATCCCGTACCGGGCAGCCATATTCAGATCCGTCAGTGTTTTATGGAAAATGGCCATGGCGGTGTGACCATCGGCAGTGAAATCAGCTCCGGCGTCCATCATGTGACGGTCAGGGACTGCTGTTTCAGGAATACGGACAGGGGACTTCGGATCAAAACAAGGAGAGGCAGAGGAAAGTCATGTGTGGTGGATGCCGTCCTTTTTGAAAATATACACATGGAGCAGGTGGATACCCCTTTCGTGCTGAACTGCTTTTACTTTTGTGAGCCGGATGGCCGTTCGGACTATGTGCAGACGAAAGAGGCTCTTCCGGCGGATGAGCGGACACCCAATATGGGAGAGCTGGTATTCCGTCATATTTACTGCACGGACTGCCATATCGCCGCGGCTTTCTTCTATGGACTTCCGGAGAAAAAGATCAAATCTGTCATTATGGAAGACGTACGGATCCGATATGCCAAGGATGCCCGGCCGGGTCTGCCGGCTATGATGTGCGGCGTGGAAAAAATGTGCCGCAAAGGTTTGTTTTTCCGGAATGTGGAAAGGCTGTGCCTCAAAGGGATAGATATCAGGGGACAGGAGTCGGAGGCCATAGATGCGGCGGATGTGGATGTGATAATCCGGGAAGTGCAGGAATAAACCGTCACAGGAAATGAAGGATGGAACGCATGGACTACAGGCATGAAGAATTTCAGTTTGAAGAGGGCAGAAGGATTCAGGTTTTCGATGTCGCAAAGAAGCAGGAGACACTGCACTGCCATGACTGCCTTGAACTGAACCGGATAGAAAGCGGGACGGGAAACTATATCATCGGCGGAAAAGTTTATGAAATCTGCCCGGGGGATATTTTTGTCATCAATAACCGGGAAAGGCATCTGGCCGTGCATAAGGAACCTGTCCGCATGACCGTGATCCTGTTTTCCTCGGAAGTGTGGAAGGACTGGTATAACCAGGATTATCTGAAGCCCTTTTTCCAAAGGACGGAGGATTTCTCCAATCAAATCCGTAAAAAAGAAGAAGGCTATGATAAGCTGGATCAGACTTTTTCATCCATAAAAGAAGAAGCGGAACAAAAGGAAACCGGATGGAGGAATGTGCTGGAAGCGGCGGGTGTATTGCTGCTGTCCTACCTGTACCGTTACTATGCGGGCAGAAAGCATATAGCGGAGGAAGGGAATGCGGCTTTATATCCGGAAAAGCGGACGGAGCAGGTCTTTTCCTATATTGAGGAGCATTTCTGTGAAGAAATCACCCTGCAGGAGATCGCTGACAGCCTGGCTGTCAGCAAGACCTACCTGTGCAGATACTTTAAAGAAATGACGAATCAGACGGTTTTTGAATATGTGGAGCAGGTGCGGATCCAGTACGCCTGCTGTCTTCTGAAAAAAGTGGATTTGTCCATTGCGGAGATTTCCCTGGCTTCCGGCTTCGGATCCGTTTCTCTTTTTAACCGGATGTTTAAAAAATATATGCATATGACGCCCGGCGAATTCAGAAAGTAAGGTGTGTTTGTAGCAGCCCGGGTAATCGTAAGGTATGGATATCAGTCCAGGCAGAGATTCCTGCCTGCAAGAACCTGGGATACCTTTACCGGAATGCCAAGCCGGAGAGATTGTTCCATGGCTTCCATAACGGCCAGGGTACGGATCCCTTCCTTCAGATCCGGTTTGGGAGTTATTCCTTCATTCATATCCCGGGCGAATTGTTCGATATAGTTCTGGTGTTCCCCGGCATGGTGGGTTTCCGCTTCGAACCGGAAAAAGTAATCATGCAGTTCGTTATATTCGTGCAGTTGGGCTGTCTTCTGTAGGGGCTGGAAATTCGTATAATACTGCAGCTTCGGATACCCGGCCCGGCTGATGCCTTTGGTTCCCCGGAGTGTACAGCTGATGGACTGTTCCACGGCGCTGCCCAGTGTGGGCGCGGCATACACGCCGTTCACGCCGGCAAATCTGCCGTCTTTGCTTTTCAGCAGGAATTTCATGGTATCGGGTGCCTGGATACCGCGTTCCCTGGTGTTTTCACTCGCAATGCCAAGACCGTATACTTCCTCCACCTCCGGCAGATACCACACGGCTAAATCCACCGCATGTATCATAAAATTGTACATCCAGGAAAAGCCCTTATGGTGGCTCCATTCCCTGTCCAGAAACCATCTGGAATCACTGATATAATGAGTTTCCACAGTGATCAGCCCGCCGAGCCTGCCTTCTTCAAAATCCTGCCTCTGCCTTCTGGCCGGCTCAAAATACCGGGAGCTTTGCCCTACGAAAACCGTTTTTCCGGTACGCTTCTGTGCCTCCAGGAGAGCGCCTGCCTCATCCAGATCAACCATCAATGGTTTGGTGCAGATGACGTGCTTTCCCGCCTCCAAAGCCATTTTGATATGCGCCGCATGAAGCTGATCCGGCGTATAAATCCCGATGACATCGATGGATTCATCATCCAGCATGTTTTGGTATTCCGTGGTATAGCCGTCCAGGCCGAATTCCTGACAGCGTTCTTTACACAATTCTTCATTCAAATCACAGATGTTCCCCAGCTCCCAGAGCTCGCTGTTTTGTACGGCGGATATGATGCTCCTGCCTTCCCCCAGACCGAGAACTCCCATCGTAAATTTTTTCATCGCTTACCGCTCCTTTTCTCTGCTTTGCCTTCCCCTGCAATTTCCGGTTCTTCCCCTGCCGACAGTTAAAGGATAGCAGGACGGAAGCGGATTGTCTTGCCTTATGTTATGGTGTTTTTACACTATCTTGCACCGGGGCCGCCGCGGTTTTCCAAAACCGTCCGGCTCATTCCCTCTTCCAGCTGGACGGGCAGCCGCTTGGGGAAAATAAGGCTCATGGAAAAGCCTGCGCCGTCCATGGGGATGGAAGGGTTCATGGAGCAGTCGTTCCCGAACACTATTTTCAGCCTGTTATTGATATTGGTGAGGGCGAAGCCTTCCTCTTTTTTATCCGCATAGATGTTTCCTGACAGTTTTTCCCTGAGGGCTTCCAGCTTTTCCTGGGATATGCAAAGCCCGTTGTCCGAGACCTCAAGGCAGATATATTCCACTTCGTTTTTCACAAAAGAGCTTCCGATTATGGTGAAAAGATTGTCCTCCCGCGTCGGATCGATCCCGTGGACGAAATAATTTTCTATCAAAGGCTGAAGTGTGTTTTTGGGCAGCCCATAGGGAAGAAGCCCGGAGGGCACATCAAATTCATATTCAAAATTCCGGAACCGGTACTGATAGAGAACCATGAAATTTTCACACGCTTCCAGTTCTGCGCCGATGGAAACATACATGCTGCGGTTGGTCTGGGAGCGGTAAATTTTGGAGAGCAGAAGTATCATCTGCGAGGCGTCCGCATTTTTTCCCTGGGTCAGCTGAACACGGATGATTTCCAGCGTGTTATATAAAAAATGAGGGTTAATGCTGGTCTGCAGGGCATATAAATCCGATTTTTTCTGCTGCAGCTCATAGATATAAGACTTTTCCACGTTTTCCTGCAGGGCATCGCACATGAGGTTAAAGCCGGATATGATTTGGGAAAACTCATCCTGCCCTTTGGTAGGCGGGATCCGATAGGATAAATTCGTATCTCCGATGTGTTTCATCCCTTCCCGGATGCTGTTTACCTTTTTATTCCCGATAAAGCAGGTGATCAGATACATGCACAGCGACACCAGAAACAGGCAGACGGAGAGGCTGAAAATCAGGGACAGCGTGTAATTGGCGGGCAGGCTGTTTCCCGGAATCTGATAGAAAGCGCGGAAGGCGTGATTCCTGTTGGGCAGGGATGACACATAATAGTTCTTTCCTCCCAGCGGCAGCAGGGCGGGAAAGGAGCCGGAATCCGAAACAGGGATATCCGGTTTGGAATCCGCCGGCAGCAGGGCTGCTGAGTAGTTCTGATCCGAACTGAAAAGGATCTGATTGTCAGGGCCGGTGATGAGAAAGGTACTGTCCTCATCCAGCGGATAACGGTTCAGCACGCCGGTGAGCTCCGAGGTGGAATACAGAGCTATCAGGGAACCGATAGGCTCCTTTGCGCTGCGGAACAGAGTCCCGGTCAGCCCGTAAATATGGGAAGACGGCTTCTGGATACCGTTCTCCGTAAAAACATCCGAGAGCCACTCGTCAGATATCAGCTGCCTGGTAAAAGGCTCCAGCGTGGAAAAATTGTCCGGGGTCCGGGGCAGGTAGGTGAGGGAGGAGAGGCGGCTGTAATAATAAAGATGTCCTTCTTCCGAAGAGTACAGAAGAAAGCCCGTCAGATAATTATCGTTCTGCACAATGGAATGCAGTACGGATATGACATTGCTTCTTATGGCCGGCGTTATCTCTTCATAATCACGGGCCTCCAGAAGGCGGCAGAGAGATTCATTGCATCTGGTGGTGCCGCCTGTGATTTTAAGGGCGATTCCGTTGGGGAAATCAACAATTTTTTGTGCAAACGTATCCGAAATGCTTCGAAGCGCATAATCGTAATTCTTGAAATACTGGGCTTTTTCATAGCGCTGCGCCATGCTCCCGGCAATCAGCGCACTGAACAGGGAGAATACGCCTAAAATAATAACGCTTAACAGGAACATACTTGTATAGAAGCCTTTGGGCAATAATAATTTCCTCAGTTTCCTCATATCCGCCTCATTAATAATAGATGTTTTCAGCTTTCTATTTACTTATATCTCGTAATAAGCCTTCTTTGTAAGGGTGGTGGTGAACGTAATACGAAGTTATAATTCAAACTCTACAATTTCGCCGTTTTTGGGATGGTATCCATTGCAAAGAGATTGAATCAACATTCCATGACAGGCAACTATTATTTTGGGGTATTGTTTATATTTTTCAAGAACCGGTAAAATTCTATTTCTCATTGAGCGCATATCCTCCCAATCCATATTACAATCAGCAGGATATGTGCCCTTAAACTTAACAAACTCACGATAATTATTTTCTGCTTTTACATCGTCTTCATAGACATAATTTTTATTTGCCATCCATTCATGCAAATCTGTTTCAATAATTATATCAATCTGAAGCTCCTTGGAAAGGATAGCAGCTGTTTGTACAGCCCTTGTATACGGTGAAGATAAAATAACGCAGGCTTCACAAAGCCGTTTATCTTTCGATGTATTTATAATTTCTTTCACTCCATCGCTACTTAATGGAGATAAATTTACGCCAAATCCCTGATATATTTTCTTATTCCGTTCTGAGTAATCAGTCTGCCCGTGTCTTACTAAATAAAAATTAGCCATCCCACACCTCGCTTATTAGAAATCAGCTTTCAAATTGAACTCTGCAATAACAGACTTTAGCTGTCATCTATTTTATCATATAATCTTTAAGACTTCCATCAATGAAATTAATCTGTCAATCACAAGGTAACAGTTCGGCCTTTGGCTGTGCCCCGCGCCTGGTCTTCCCGCTGTGGGTGCTCTTCCCGGTGGGTCTGTGTACCCTGCAAAGGCCTTCTAAAAACGCCGGTCCTTGGATTGCGTCTTGTGCAATCTTAGTACCGCTGCGTTTTTAGTAGAGCGAAAGCGTGTCTGCGCAGGGTACACAGACCCACCGGGAAGAGCACCCACAGCGGGAAGGCCAGGCGCGGGGCACAGCCAAAGGCCGAACTGTTGCATCACAAGATAGTTGAAATTATTTCAAAAACTTAAAATAAGTACTATATACAATGTAAACACTTACACCCCATAATAGAAGCAGGAAGAGCGATAATAGTTTAAGAGGATTAGGGGGTATCCAAAGGAAATGAGTAAAAACGAACAAAAAGCAAAAGCGGGAGTCAATCCGAGAAGAAAAGCCGGTTTTCGTCTGTTTCTGCTGACCACGCCTATATTGATAGGAATCTTTATTTTTTCATACCTTCCCCTGCTGGGGTGGATATATGCTTTTTTTGATTACAAGCCGGGATTGTCTATCTGGGATTGTACATTTACCGGCCTGAAGTGGTTTACGATGCCTTTTGCCAACTCCGTTCTGCGCGGGCAGTTCGGCAGGGTTATGGCCAATACGCTGGGCATCAATTTCCTGTATCTGATTGCCATGATACTGCCTATGTTTTTTGCGATTTTCCTGATGGAAATCCCCTCCAAACGGTATCGGAAGGCGGTGCAGACGCTGACAACCATACCGAATTTTATCAGCTGGGTCCTTGTTTATTCCGCATTTTATTCCCTCCTTTCCACAGAAGGACTTCTGAATAACCTGCTGGTGGGCATGGGAATCCTGGAAACGCCTGTTAATTACCTGGCAAGCAGCAGCCATATGTGGCTCAAGATGTTGGGTTACCATCTCTGGAAGGGGCTGGGCTGGGGAGCCATCGTGTACATAAGCGCCATCACCTCCATTGATTCGGAAATTTATGAAGCCGCAAACATTGACGGGGCAGGCCGGTTTGCCAAAATCAGACATATTACCATTCCCCACCTGATTCCCACCTTCTTTGTCATGTTTATCCTGCAGATAGGAAATATCATCAATAACGGAATTGATCAGTATCTGGTATTTTCCAATGCCATGAATCAGGATTTTATAGAAGTTCTTGATTTGTATGTATACAGGAACGGTCTTGTACAGGGGAATATCTCCTATGCCACCGCAATCGGCATGTGGAAATCCATCATCAGCCTGATACTGGTATTCGGGGCAAACAAGCTGTCGAAAAAAATCAGAGGCACCGCCCTTTTCTAAGGTGGTTTGCTGAGGGAATCATATCGTTTGTCCGGACAGTCCGGAAAAAGGAGAGGAGAAGTAAAAATGGCAAAGAAAGAAGCCGAAGAAAAGGTAAGAGTGGGGAAAAAGAGCGCGGGGGACTGGGCCGTGGATATTTTCATAACGATTATATTCGGTCTGTTTACTATTGTCTGTATTTTCCCGTTTTACTATATTTTCATCAACACTATCAGCAACAACAACCTGGTCATGACGGGGAAGATTTCTCTGTTTCCCCAGGGGATCCATTTCCAGAACTATGTCAGAGTGCTCACCCTGAAGGAGCTGCCGCCGGCCCTGTTCGTTTCCATTGCGAGGACGGTGCTGGGAACCATTTTCACCGTATTTGCGGCATCCTTCCCGGCCTATGCTTTCACAAGGAATGAATATTGGGGAAGAAAATTCTTTTACCGCTTTGTGGTGGTGACCATGTATTTCAGCGCGGGACTGATTCCTCTGTTCCTGACCTACAGGACCATCGGTATTTATAATACCTTCTGGGTATATATCATTCCCGGTATCGTGACGCCGTTCAACCTGATTCTGTGCAAAACTTACATAGAATCGCTGCCGGCCTCCCTGGAGGAATCGGCGGAAATAGACGGGGCCGGCTACCTGGTACGTTACTTCCGGCTTATTCTTCCTCTGTCCAAGCCCATCCTTGCCACCGTTTCCGTTTTTTCCGCGGTGGGACAGTGGAATAACTGGATGGATACGGTATTGTATACCAAGGATAAATCGCTGCAGACCCTGCAGTATGTGCTGTACCGTTATCTGAATGAGGCAAATACGCTTGCAGAGATAGCCAGGGAGGATCCGTCGGCCATGAACGCCGACCTGGCGACCCAGCTGTCGCCGCTCACCATTAAATACACGATTTCCATAGTAACGATTCTGCCCATACTGTTGGTATATCCGTTCTTCCAGAAATACTTCGTTAAAGGCATTATGATCGGAGCCGTCAAGGGGTAGGTAACAATTACTGCTAAACTAACATTATAAACCAAGAGGAGAAGAGAAATGAGAAAAAGAGGATTGGCACTGGCAATGACAGCAGCGCTTGTTGTCGGCACACTGGCCGGCTGCGGCGGTAATTCAGCGAATACGTCGGGCAGTCAGGCAGCGCAGCAGAGCGAAGCACAGACAGCGGACGGGGAACAGAGCAGGGAGGAAGTGACGCTGAGCGCATTTATCCAGCAGTCTGTAACCGGAGAGTCCGGCATATGGCAGGGCTGGGGAGCACAGAAGCTGCATGACGACCTGAATATGAAGATTAATTTCGACCCTACCGGCAACGAAGTGGAATCCAAGCTGAGCCAGTATCTGGTAGCCGGAGAACTTCCGGATATCATAGGCTTCAAAGGGCTGGATCAGGCACAGCTGGCTATGGATGCGGGAATGCTCCTGCCTCTGGATGAATACCAGGATCAGCTGCCTAATATTTTCGGGGAAGAAGTGTACCAGAATGCGGTCAAGTATTCCCAGGATTATACCAGCGGCGGTTCAGGCAAGCTTTATATCATGCCCACGGCAATCGGGCCCACCGCTTATAACGCTTATAACTGGGTGCCCCTGCTTCAGTGGTCTGTCTATAAGACGCTGGGCAAACCGGAGATCAATACCCTGGAGGATTATCTGGATGTAGTGGAGCAGATGGTAAAGGAAAAGCCCACAACGCCGGACGGAGAAAAGGTATACGGCTTCTCCCTGTTCTCAGACTGGGATAAATATACGGCGCTGGAAATCTCCACCCTTTCCTTCATGTACGGAATTGATACGGAATATGTATCCACATTGATGGAAACCAATATCATCACCAACGAGACAAAGTCTCTCCTGGCGGATGACAGCTTTTATAAAAGAGCCCTAAAATTCTATTTTGATGCGAACCAGAGAGGGCTTCTGGATCCGGATGCCATGACCCAGACCTATGATGAAATGGTGGCGAAATTAAGCTCCGGAAGAGTCATGTTTTCCTGGTTTTCCTGGCTCACCGGCACCTACAATGATCCCAATGCAGGACATGTGAACAATGAAGAGGATCCGGACGGCTATGCATCCGTAGTGGCCAAAGATATGAAGCTGTATGAAGCGCCGGACCAGACCATCGGACGTAACTGGTATTTCGGAATCAGCAAGAGCTGCAAGAACCCCGATGCCGCTCTGGAATTCCTTAACTGGTTATATGACCTGGATGTATGCCAATATCTTACCAACGGGCCGGAAGGCGTGGCATGGGAAAAAGGGGAAAGCGGCGAACCTGTAATTACAAACTGGGATATCGTTGACCAGAAGACAGAGATGCTCATGCCGGAAGATGTGGGTGGAGGCGCTTTCCAGGATGGTGTGTATGCCTTTAATACCTTAGGGCCGCAGGCCGCCACAGAACTGGACGACGGATTTACCCTGAGCTACCGTTACTGGCCGTCCACCATAGAAAGAGATGCTACCAAGACCAAAATGAAGGTGGAAGTGAACGAATGGCTGGGAACCACCACCCTTGCGGAATACCTGTACGCCAATGATATGGTGGGTAAATCCACCCAGGCCGTAAACATGGTTCAGATTCCTTCCGATGACCAGCAGATTATAGAAACACAGATCGGTGAAGTTGTGAAGAAATATTCCTGGCAGATGGTATATGCCAAGGACGAAGCGGAATTTGAAAGCTTATGGCAGACCATGGTAAACGATGCCAAAGGACTCGGCCTGGATCAGATAACCGAATACTATACCACAGAATGGAATAATGCACTGGAGAAGGTTAAGGATTACGAATAAAACCAAAGAGGGGCTGTGTAAACAGCCCCTTCTTTCAAAATCAGGAATTCAGCTTTTTGTCCCGCCGGTAGGCCACAGGGGATACATTGAAAAAGCGTTTGAACATGCGGTTAAAATAGGTCTGGCTGGAAAAGCCCACCTCGTCCACGATATCCTTCATTTTCATATCAGTAGTTTCGATCAGCTTTGCGGCATAACGGATGCGCGCTTCGGTGAGATAGTCGTTGAAATAATAGCCTGTCTGCTGTTTGAAAACGGTGCCCAGATAGGAAGGGGACACATTCAGGCGGGCGGCCAGGGTTTTTAAGGAGATGTCCTTATCCTTAAATTCTTCAATGGCTTTAATGACCGCATTCACACAGGGATACATGGATTGGCTGGCGGCAGTTTTGATTGCCGCGCATTCCTGTATGAGACGTTCAATAAAGACGCAGTGGCTGTCCTCATTTTCCTCCCTGCCGGGGAAAGAAAGCAGTGCCCGGGCAAGGGCGGGATATTTTTCCGGAAGCTCGTCCAGATCTGCGGATAAGTCTGACAGCAGGCAGGAGGTAAGGGTAACGGAGCAGCAGAAGGGCTGATGCTGTTCATAAAGATCCGGATAAAAGGCACGGAAAGCATCCATATCCCCGGCCTCCAGCAGTTTAACCAGTTTTTCGGCGGTTCCCTGTCCGAGAAAATCATCCTGTGAAACATAGGAAACCCGGCAGCAGCTGCAGAAAAGAGTGGAACAGGCCTGGCGGTAGCTTTCGCAGACGGACTGGTAAAAAGGAACCGTCTGCCCCATGCTGGCGGAGATGGGAAGCCCCATGCTTTCGGACAAAGCCAGCAGATGCAGGACAAAGGAACGTATTTCCGTGGAAGAATCCAGCCCGGAAAAAATGCAGACCAGACGGTAAGGCATTTCGAAGTAAAAATGGGCAAGAAACCTTCCGGGCAGCAGAGATAACAGAAAATCAAAGAAACGGGACATGGATGCAGCGTCACGGTTATCGGCGCTGAAAATCACCGCAGTATAGTTGTCCATTTCCAGATTGATTCCCAGAAGCCCGGCCCGTTCCAGAAGGGTTTCCGGCGTCAGGAGGTTTTTGAGCCACTGCTCCACGAAGGTGCTGCGGAAGGTGAGCATGGTTCCGCCGTAATTCATATTCAGGACTTCCCGTTCCTTGACATGGGAGACCACATTGCGGATGGAATCGCTCAGCTCATCGGAGGAAAGAGGCTTCAGCAGATAGTTTTCCTCACCATAACGGAGCGCGCCTTTCACATAATCAAAGTTATCATAGGCGCTGAGGACGATGACGGAAAGCAGGGGAACGAGGGATTTGGCTTCGCGTATCAGCGCAATGCCGTCCATTTCCGGCATGGAGATGTCGGTAATGAGAAGATGCACCGGATGAACGGACAGAAAAGAAAGCACCGTTGCCGGGCTGGTGGTGGCCAGTGCTATTTCAAAACCAAACCCTTCCCAATCCAGGGCGTCCCGGATCCCTGACACAATGACAGGTTCGTCGTCCACAATGACAGCCTGATACATAATAAGCCCCCTTCCGATAGTCTGTATCTTTACGGCAGTCCGGGGAAAACCGGACCATTTAAAATAATAATAAAGAGAATGAGGGGCAAAGTCAAGCAGGAGGAGCAGTGAAGCGCATGCAGGATATTATTTGGTCCGCAAAGGAAGCGGAAAGATGGCAGGAGGCATATCTTTTGGGAAACGGCAGAATGGGAGCCGCTGTTTACGGAGGTGTCTTTGAGGAAACGGTGGATTTGTCGGAAATCACTTTTTTCTCCGGCAGTCCTTCTTCGGAGAATAACCAAAAGGGAGCAGCCCTGGCTTTTCAGGAAATGCGCTCTCTTCTTCAGAAAGGAAAAGAAGAGGCGGCTATGGAAAGAGCCTTTGATTTCACAGGCATCAGAGAAAATTACGGAACAAACCTCCCGGTTGGCAGACTGAAAATTGCATTGGAAAACAGCGGGGAAAAGCCGGACGGATATGTGAGAAGGCTGGATCTTAAGACCGGCCTGTTTTCCATGGAATACCGGCAGGAAGGAAGCACCGTTGCCAGAAATGCTTTTGTATCCTGGCCGGATCAGGTCTTTTGCTATGAAATAAAAACCGGAAAGCCGGAAAGCCTGTCCGGCAGGATATGGGTGGACGGCGGGGAGAATCCTTTTTCGGCCTGTACGGAAGAGGGGGAGTACCGTTTTCAGGTGCAGGCAAGAGAAAAGCTGCACAGCGACGGCAGCTGCGGGGTGGATCTTTCCGGGACGGTGAAAGTCTGGTGCGAAGACGGCAGGATTTCCTTCCCCAACGGGATGATTGCCTTTACCGGATGCAGCAGGCTTCTGATCGGGCTGTGGATGGAAACGGACTATGAAGAGAAAGCGGGCCTGACGGCCGGTAAGGAAAAGAAAGCGGGCTGCAAAAAGCTAAATCTGCAGGAAGAATATGACCGGATATGCAGCCGTCACAGGGAAGACGTGAAAAGCAGAATGGAACGGGTTTCCCTGTGCCTTGGCACGAAAGAAGAGCAGGAAGCCGCGGCTGCCGTCCCTACGGACGAAAGAGTGCTTGTTTCACGGCAGGGTAAGGAGGATCCGCTTCTTTTTGCCCTGGCCTTCCAGTTCGGCAGATATCTGCTGCAGTGTTCGTCCAGAGAGGATTCCCCGCTGCCGGCCCATCTTCAGGGCGTCTGGAATGACAATGTGGCCTGCCGCATCGGATGGACCTGCGATATGCATCTGGATATTAATACCCAGATGAACTATTGGCTGAGCGGGCCGGGAAATCTGCCCGAATGCCGCAGGCCGTTATTTGCCTGGATGGAAAAGCTGCTGATTCCTTCGGGGCGGATCAGCGCCCGGGAAAGCTATGGCAGGAAAGGCTGGAGCGCCGATCTTGTTTCCAATGCATGGGGATTTTCCGCGCCTTACTGGTCACGCACCATTTCCCCCTGCCCGACGGGAGGGGTCTGGCAGGCCTCCGATTATATGGAATATTACCGTTATACCAGGGACGAGGCCTTTGCGAGAGAACATGCCTACCCTGTTATCCGGGAGGCCGTGGAATTTTTCACCGGTTATGTCTTTGAAGGAGAAGATGGCCGTTATCTTTCCGGGCCGTCCATATCTCCCGAAAATGCGTATATAAAAGAGGGGGAGAAACGCTTTTTCTCCAACGGCTGCACCTATGAAATCCTGATGATAAGGGAACTGCTGGAGGAATTCCTGGAGCTGGCCTCCTTCCTGCCGGATTTAGCCCAAAAGGACAGGACGCTTGTCATGCAGGCGGAAAAAATCCTTCCCCGCCTGCTCCCTTACCGGATTCTGCCGGACGGGACACTGGCGGAATGGGCGCATTCCCATCCTGCCGCAGATTCCCAGCACCGGCATACCAGCCATTTGCTCGGTGTATTCCCCTACGCACAGATCACGCCCGAAGGGGCCCCGGAACTGGCGGAAGCCGCCTGGAAAAGCATGGAAAGCCGTCTGTGTCCGGAGGATAACTGGGAGGACACCGGCTGGGCCCGTTCCCTGCTGCTGCTCTACAGCGCCAGACTGCGGAGAAAAGAAGCAGCTTCACACCATCTCCGGAGTATGCAGAAGGAATTGACCCATCCCAATCTCCTGGTCATGCATCCGCCCACAAGAGGCGCCGGTTCTTTTATGGAGGTCTATGAGCTGGACGGCAATACCGGCCTGAGCATGGGTATCGCTGAAATGCTGCTCCAGAGCCACAGCGGGGAACTGCGCCTGCTTCCCTGCCTTCCGGAGGAATGGGACTGCGGCAGCGTGGACGGACTCCTGGCAAGAGGGAATGTCCGTGTGGGTATCCGCTGGCAGGAAGGACGCCTGGAGGAAGCCCGCTTTACCGCGGCGCGTCAGACGCTCGTCAGCCTGGAATACAGGGGAATGCACAGGCCGCTTTCTTTAAAGGCGGGAGTAACGGAAACAGTCACCGGGGAATTTTTTATATCTGCCGGAATAGAAAGAGGGGAGAAACAGGAATGAAAATTACAAGAATGCGGACTAACCGGATGGAGAATCCGCTGGGGTTTTATATGGAAAGCGCAAGGATTTCCTATGTGGCGGAGGAAAGCAGGGGAAGCCGGCAGACAGCCGCGAGGGTAGTTGCGGCAAAAGAGGAAACCTTTGCGGAGCTTATTTTTGATTCGGGGAAAAGGGAAGATATTGACAGCATCTGTTATGAGCTGCCTTTCCGTCCGGAGCCCCGGACGCGGTATTATTGGAAAGTGACGGTCTGGGACGATGCCGGGGATGTCTGTGAAAGCGAGCCTGCCTGGTTTGAGACGGCAAAGGGAGATGGGGAGGCCTGGGAAGGCGTGTTTATCACACAGACCTTTTCCCAGCAGGAGCATCCGGTATTCCGTAAGAAGATCCGGGTGGAAAAACCGCTGAAAACCGCGCGTCTTTATGCCCTCGGGCTGGGCGTTTACGAACTTTACCTGGATGGGGGAAAATTAGGAGAAGAGGTTCTTCTCCCCGGCCTTCATGCCTATGACAGCTGGCTGCAGTATCAGACCTATGAGCTCACGATGACGGAAGGAACCCATACGCTGGAAGCCATGCTGGGGGAAGGCTGGTATAAAGGGCCCTATGGGCTGAAGGCAAAGCTGCCCCGCCATGGGGAGGAGTATGCGTTTATCGGAGAACTCCATCTTTTCTTTGAAGACGGAGAGGAACGTGTCATTGGTACGGACAAAAGCTGGGCGGTCAGGAAAGGAAAAGTCCTTTTTGACAGCATCTACGACGGAGAAATTTACGACGAAAGAGGGCAGGGAGAAACCGATTATCCGGTGAAACAGGCGGACCTTTCCACAAGCCGCCTCACCCCCAGACTCAGTCCTCCCATCCGGATAGTGCAGCGTCTTGGGCCGGCGGCCCTGCTGCATACGCCCGCGGGGGAAACCGTACTGGATATGGGACAGAATATGGTGGGCTGGATGGAATTTGCCGTCAATCAGCCTGCAGGAATTGCAGTGCGGCTACAGTTCGGGGAAATCCTTCAGAACGGGAATTTTTACCGGGACAACATGCGCACGGCGAAATGTGAATACACCTATATATCGGACGGAAAGCCCGGTACGGCCCGTTCCCATTTTACCTTTTACGGATTCCGGTATGTGAAAATAGAAGGCTTCCTGGGAACAGTCAATCCCGAAGATTTTACCGGCTGTGTGATTTCCTCCGAAATGGAAGAAACCGGAAGTCTGCAGACCTCGTCGCCCATGGTCAACCAGCTTATATCCAACATAAAATGGGGACAGCGGGGGAATTTTCTGGATGTGCCCACCGACTGCCCGCAGAGGGATGAACGGATGGGATGGACGGGTGACGCCCAGATTTTTGCGGATACAGCCAGCTTCAACTGTGACACCTACGCTTTTTACCTGAAGTTTTTGAAGGATTTGGCGCTGGAACAGGAAAAATGCGGGGGCAGCGTGCCCTATGTGGTCCCCATGTCACGCTACGAGCTGAACGGTGCCTGTGCGTGGGGAGATGCTGCGGCCATCATTCCCTGGGTTGTTTATGTACACTTCGGGGATCCTTATGTGCTGAAGGCCCAGTACCCAAGCATGAAGGCCTGGGTGGAATATATCCGGGGAGAAGAAGAAAGAAGCGGAGGCGGCCGTTTATGGCGGACCGGCAGACATTTCGGCGACTGGCTGGCACTGGACGGGAAGGTGGACGGCGGAGTTTACGGAAGCACGGATCCTTACTTCCTGGCGACGGCTTACTATTATTATTCCGCGCGGCTCACCGCAAAGGCGGCCGGAGTCCTTGCAAAGAAGGAGGAGCAGGAGCGTTACGATACTCTGGCTGATGAAATCAGGCAGGCTTTTTACCGGGAATATTATACCCCTTCCGGAAGGCTTGCGGTGGACACCCAGACCGCCTACGCGGTAGTAACCGCTTTCGGCCTGGTGCCGGAGGATTTCCGGGAACAGGTAAAAAAGGCTTTTTTCGATAAAATGAAAGAAAGTGCCTTCCGGCTCAACACCGGTTTTGTGGGTACGCCCTATCTGTGCCCCGCGCTGTCGGATCACGGATTCACGGAAAAAGCATATGGGCTGCTGCTGAATGAAGAATATCCGGGCTGGCTGTATGAAGTGAAAATGGGTGCGACCACTGTCTGGGAACGCTGGAATTCGGTGCTTCCTGACGGTTCCGTAAGCGGAACAGGGATGAATTCCCTGAACCATTATGCTTATGGCTCCATCGCCTCCTTCCTGTACCGCTATGCCGCCGGAATCAACCCGCGGGAGGATGCGCCGGGCTTCCGGAAGGCGATCCTGTCCCCCAGACCCGATTACCGGCTCCGCTATGTCAAAGGAGAACTCCTGACACCGGCCGGAACCTACCGTTCCGGGTGGGAGCTGGAAGAAGACGGCACGCTCCGGCTTCGGTTTACGGTTCCCTTCGGGGCCTCGGCAAAGCTGGTTCTGCCAGGAGGGGCCGGCGCCCTGATCCGGCAGGAGAAGGAAGGTGCCGCCGGGGAAGAATGGAAACCAGCGTTCCAAATACAGGGAGAGGACGTACAGACACAGGTGCAGGCGGGCAGCTATCTTTTCACCTACCGTCCGTGCAGGCCCTATCGCCGCCGTTTCGGTATGGACAGCAACCTGAATGAGCTGATGTCCATACCGGAAACAAGAGAAATCATCGTGAGGCATTTCCCGAAAGCCGTGTCCGGCATCCCGTTCCAGGGAGAGGGTACTATTGTGGAGGAGATCGCGAGATCCCCGTTTGCGGAGGTATCGGATGAAGAACTTTCCGCCATGAAAGAAGAACTGGAGCAGCTTATACCCGCTCCTGAGGGGAGGCGTTAAAAATGCGGTATCAGAATTATGAATTTCAGGTGCCCCGGGAAAAAGTGATCCGTGTTATCACGGATACGGATGCGAAAAATGAGGCGGATGATCCCTTCGCTGTGGTACATACCCTTCTGTCCCCCCGTTTTGAAAATGTGGGGCTTATAGCCGCCCATTTCGGGACGGACAGAGCGGCGGACAGCATGGAGCAAAGCTTCGGAGAGCTTCAGAAGATCCTTTCCCTGATGGATATCCCGGAAGAGAATCTCCTTTTCCGGGGAGCGGACCGGCCTCTTCCGTCCCCGGGGGAACCCGTGGATTCGGAGGGAGCCAGGCTGATTATCCGGGAGGCCATGCGGGAAGACGACCGCCCCCTGTTTGTCACCTTTATGGGCCCCCTTACGGACATCGCCAGCGCCTATCTCCTGGAACCCGCCATCGCGGGACGCCTTACGGTCATCTGGATCGGAGGCGGCAGATATCCTGCCGGAGGGCCGGAATTCAACCTGGGAAATGATATCCACGCCGCCAATGTGGTATTTTCCTCCCCCATCCCCCTGTGGCAGGTGCCCAAAAATGTATATGAAATGATGCCGGTAAGCTTTGCGGAGCTGGAATGCCGGGTATTGCCCCAGGGTGTGCTGGGAAAGTATCTGTTTGAACAGCTCCTTGCCTGCCAGATGGAAGAAACATCCAGGAAAAGCCCTTTCCGGACAGGGGAAACCTGGGTGCTGGGAGATTCCCCCGCGCCGGGACTTCTGCTTTATGAGCACAGATTTTGTTTTGACTGGATCGGCGCACCGTTAATTACCAGGGATATGACTTATGTGCATACGAAGCAGTACCGCCCCATACGGGTGTACAACAGTGTGGATCCCCGGCTGATTTTAGAGGATTTTTACTGTAAGCTGTCATTGTTTGCGGAAAAAGAAAGGACAGGAAAATGAAATATAAAGAAAATTGGGAAGAGACGAAACAGAAATGGGAAAAGTACTGGAAACGGGAAAACACGGGAAGGCCGCTCATGAGCATCATAGCCGAAAAGCCGGAAGCGATGGACGCTGAAAAGGCCGCGCGTCTGAAATCCGTGGATGTAGAAGATAAATATAGGAACCCGGAAAGGATTGTGGAACGGTTCCGCTACTTTTGCGAAACCCATGACTTTCTGGCGGAAAGCTTCCCCAACCTGAGTGTGGATTTCGGCCCCGGATCCATGGCCGGATACCTGGGCAGCGAGATTGTGTTTGATATGAAAACCGTCTGGTTCCGGGAATTTGTGGAAGACTGGCTGGATTATCCGGATCTCGCCTTTGACCCGGAAAACAAGTGGTTTCAGAAGCATATGGAGGTCTTCCGGAGAGTGTGCGAACTGTCCGGCGGGGATTTCTATGTGGGAATACCGGATATCATGGAAAATCTGGATGTGCTGGTGTCCATGAGGGGAGCCCAGGATACCATTTTTGATATGATGGACGAACCGGAGGAGCTGCTTCGCAGAGTGAACCAGGTCCAGGATTTATATTTTACATATTATGATGCCTTTTATGATCTTGCCAAACAAGTGGAGAACGGAAAAGAAAGCTCCTGCTACACGGTTTTCCAGATCTGGGGAGAAGGAAAAATTGCCAAGCTGCAGTGTGATTTCTCCGCCATGATTTCCCCCGAACAGTTCCGGGAATTCGTGCAGGAAGCCCTCCGGGGACAGGCGAAGCAGTTAAATCATTCCCTCTACCATCTGGACGGCCCGGACGCCATACGCCATCTGGACGCTATCATGGAGATTGAGGAAATTGACGCCCTGCAGTGGACCAGCGGGGATTACGGCCCGGACGGAACCTTTGAAGAATGGTATCCCATTTATGACAAGGCTGTTGCGGCGGGAAAAGCCCTGTGGGTAAAGGTATACAGCGGCGAAACAAAGGAATGGCTGGAAAGACTGGATAAGCTGGTGGCCCGTTACGGCAGCAGCGCCCTGTTCCTGTATTTCAGTCCCATGTCCAGGGAAAATGCGGATAAAATCCTGGCGCATGCCGAAAAATACTGGAGTGATGTGGAAGGAAGCTTTACGCGGGAATGCAGGAAGAGGGATTCACGCTGAGTGTGTTGGAAGAGGGAAAGGATATGATGAAAAAAAGAGAAGTCACCCTGATCGGGGACAGACGGCGGCTGGAAAAAGAGGAACCCCGGGTGGAATTCGGGATCAGCCTGCTGGAAACAGCGCTTAAGGAAACGGGATATGGCTGCCTTTGGGCCGAAGCGCCCGAACATCCATGGGAATACCGTCTGATTCCCGGAGAAAAGCTTTATGTGGGAATCCGTAAGGAAGAGGAACTGATGAACTGGCTGGAGGAAGAGGAGGTGCTTTGCTACCACAGCCGGGAACCGGAAGGAGAAGGCTTTTATCTTCAGCGCATTCCCGGGAAAATGACGGTGGTCTGCGGCGGAAGCGCTTCGGGAGCCCTTTACGGATGCCTGAAGCTGGCGGAGCTGCTGCGTGAGGAAAAGGAACTGCCCGCTGAACTCAGCTTTTATGATGCACCGGCCTTTAAGCTGAGGGGGCCTTGTGTGGGCCTTCAGAAAACAAAACTGGAGCCGCCGAGGCATACCTATGAATACCCGATCACCCCGGATCGTTTTCCCTGGTTCTACGATAAGAAAATGTGGCAGGAATTTCTGGACAGCATGCTCCGGGAACGCTGCAATGTCCTTTACATCTGGAGCGGGCATCCCTTTGCCTCTCTGGTGAAGGTGCCGGATTACCCGGAAGCCCTGGAAGTGACCCCTGAAGAATATGAAAAAAACAGGGAGCTTTTCGGCTGGCTCACCAGGGAATGCGACAGAAGGGGAATCTGGGTTGTCCTGAAATTTTATAACATCCATATTTCCCTGCCCTTTGCCCTGGCCCACGGACTGGATCTGAACCAGAGCAATATCCATCCCCTTGTGGCGGACTATACTTACAAATCCATCGTGGAATTTGTTAAGACCTATCCCCATATCGGCCTGATGGTCTGCCTGGGTGAGGCGCTGCGCGGAACGCAGAATAAAACGGACTGGTTCGCCCGCACGATCATTCCCGCCGTGAAGCAGGGCGCGAAGGAGGCCGGCCTGAAGGAGGAACCTCCTGTCATCCTGCGCGGCCACGACTGTGACCCGGTAGCCGCCATGGAAGCCGTTTCCGCCGAATATACCCATTTATATACCATGTGGAAATATAATGGGGAGAGCCTGACCACCTATCTGCCGAGAGGAAACTGGCAGCAGCTTCATAAAAGCTTAAGCGCCCTGGGCGGCGGCCATATCATGAACGTACACATTCTGGCTAATTTGGAGCCCTTCCGCTTCATGGCCCCCGGTTTTATCCAAAAATGTGTCCAGGCGGGAAGCGAGCGGCTCGGAGCCAACGGGCTTCACCTCTATCCCCTGTTTTACTGGGACTGGCCCTATTCCCCGGATAAATCGGAAAAAAGGCTCACCCAGCTTCACCGCGACTGGCTGTGGTATGAAGCGTGGTTCCGCTATGCATGGAATCCCTGGAGGCCGGAGGAAGAGGAAAAGGAATACTGGAAAAGAAGGCTGGCCTGTCAATACGGCATGCCCGAAGAAAATGCCGGAAGCCTGCTGAAGGCCCTGGAAGCCATGGGCCTGTGCGCGCCTAAAATCCTCGGAAGAGTGGGGATTACGGAAGGAAACCGCCAGACCATGAGTCTGGGGATGACCATGTCCCAGCTTACCAATGTGATAAAATACCGCCCCAACAGAGAGCTGTGGCATTCGGTGGCCGCGGTGGGAGAGCAGCCGGATGATTACTGGCGGAAGGAAAAAGAAGGCCTTCCCCATGTGGGAGAAACACCCTTTGATCTGGTGGAGGATCTGGAATATCTGGTGGAGTGTATGGATAAAAATGCGGCGGCAGCGGCCCGGTGTTCCGTCAGGGATCCCAAAGGGCTTCAGGGAATCCTGGACGACTGCAGGGCTGTGAAAGCCATGACCCTGTTTTACTGCTGGAAAATCAAGGCCGCCATGAATATCCTGGCCTATAAATACGGTATGGATGAAAGATGCCTGGGAGAGCTCGGGTATCTGGAAGAAGCGCAGGAGCAATGGGAGCAGGCCATGGAATGGTACCGGAAGCTGACGGCTCTTACCAAAGAGACCTACCTGTATGCCAACAGCATGCAGACGCCCCAGCGGAAAATCCCTTTCCCCAATGGAGAAACCTATGGGCATTGGACACAGTGCCTTCCGGAGTACGAAAAAGAATTCCGGAATTTCAAGGCAAATGTGGAAAAGCTGAAAAACGGCTGGATTCCCGTGGGAGAAGAAGAGGAAACGGAAGGAAGCAGGCTGCCGGAAGCGGAATTTACCCTGGAAGGAAAAGGACTGGAAACCTATACCCTAAAAAAGGGAGAATGCCTGTTTACGGACAGTGACAGCCGGATTCAGAATATCGCGCCGGAAATACAGGGCCTGACCGGGATCCGTTTCGGTATGGGCGAGGCCATCGTCACAGGGATAACCATTAAGCTGACCTTGGCGCAGGATTCCAAAATATTGATAGGCTATTTCGACGACAAAGGGGTGGAATGGCTGCAGGTGCCCGAGCTGGAAACCAACACCCATGCGGATGACAGAGGCGGCCTGGCTGTCCTTTATGCCAACGCCCTGAAGGCACAGGGCTGCAAGGCTGTCCATATTCATGCGTTCTCCTATGAAAAAGGAACCCATGAGATTTATCTTGGCACCGGCGCATTTATAGTTGCGGGCGTGATACCGGAGGATGCGCCTGTCGTTCCCCGGAACGCAGGGCTGGAAGGGGAAGGAATGGATACCCTTGACTGGATGTATGAGTGAAAGGCGGATAAGAAAATGGAAAAGAAAATACCCAGGGAAATGACGGGGGCGGAACTGAAATCCATGCTGAAAAGCAGCATCAATTTTAAAAGTCTGGGCGGCGTAAAGGTTCCCGGCCTGAAGCTGAAGCCGGAGCAGATGCAGTGGTGGCGGGATGCCAAAATAGGAATGTTTGTGCATTGGGGGCTTTATTCCCTTTTGGGAAGAGGGGAATGGGTGCGCTTCAATGAACAGATACCGAAGGAAGAATACGAAGGCCTTGCCATGGAATTCAGCCCTCAGAATTTTTCCACGGACGAATGGGCACAGATGGCCGTGGAGATGGGGGCAAAGTATATGGTCATGGTCACCAGACACCATGACGGCTTTGCACTTTGGGACAGCGCGGGCAGCTATGAGCAGTTTACCACTGCCAAAACCGGATCCCGCAGGGACTTTGTGGCGGAATATACGGAAAGCTGCCGTAAGGCAGGACTCCGAGTAGGATATTACTATTCCCCCATGGACTGGCGGTTTCCCGGTTACTTTGATCCGGAGGGCCTGCCGGAGAATGCGGCGCTGATGAAAAAACAATGCTACGATCAGGTAGAGGAGCTGGTTACCCGATATGGGAAACCCGATATCCTGTGGTATGACGGCGGCTGGCTGGCGCACAAAGGAAGTGACACCTCCAGCGCCTGGTTCTGGGAACCCGGAAAGCTCAATGCCATGGTGCGTTCCCACAGCCCGGAAACCGTGATCAATCCCCGATCCGGCTGGGAAGGAGATTTTTACTGCGACGAAGGCTCCCATGAAATACAGGGAAAAATCATTCCTGTTCCATGGGAAAAAAATATGTGCCTCTGCAGCGGCAGCAGCTGGGGCTGGATGGCGGATGATCCCGTGTCCGATTTTGACTGGCTGATAAGAATGCTTGTCAATGTAGTATGCCGGGACGGCAACCTGCTTTTGAACATCGGCCCGGACAGAAACGGCAAGGTTTCGGAAGAGATCCACCAGCGTATCAGGCAGATCGGAGACTGGCTGAGCCGCTGCGGCGAAAGCATTTACAATACAAGAGGAGGCCCTTTCGAGCCAGAGGATGAGGTATATGGAACTACATTCCGGGAAAACCGCATTTATCTGCATATCCTGGACACGGCGGCCTTTGCCGGACGCAGGCTCCCGGATCCGGGCGTGCGGATCCGACGCTGTTACCTGTTGGGAACAGAAGAAGACGCGCCTTTTGAACAGGGAGAAGAAGGGCTTCGGATCACAATACCTCAGGGAAGAAAGACAACGCCGCAGGATCCGGATTGTATCGTCGTACTGGAACTGGACGGGAAAGTCCCTCAAAAAGAAGAAAACGAAGTTTATTTCACGGGAAAGGAATAGGGGAAAAGATGTTATATGGAGTTTCCTATTATCCGGAACAGAAAACGAAGGAAGAACTGGAACAGGATCTTACCCTGATTAAGCAATCCGGAATCAATACGGTGCGCATGGGGGAATTCGCATGGAGCCGTATGGAGCCGGAGGAAGGGCATTTTGTATTCGGCTGGCTGGATGAGGCGGTGGAAAGCCTGGGGCAGGCGGGGATCCGTACCATCATCTGCACCCCCACAGCCTGCCCGCCGGCCTGGCTGGTGACCGGACACCCGGAAATCCTTTATCAGGATAACAGAGGTGTGATAAGGCCCTTCGGAGGAAGACGCCACTATTGCTATAACAATGATTTTTACCGGGAAGCCTGTGTGCGGATCACGCAAAAAATAGCGGAGCATTACGGAAAGAACCCCTGGGTGGCCGGTTTTCAGATCGATAACGAACCCGCCCAGGAGGGGACCGGCAGATGTACCTGCCCAGTGTGCCGTCAAAAATTCAGCCGCTGGCTGGAGCAAAAATACGGTACAATAGAAAATTTTAACCAAAGAAGCGGCGCCGTATTCTGGTCCCAGGAATATCAGAGCTTTGACCAGATCACCCCTCCTGTCAATTCCATAGAGCCCGGTGCCCAGAATCTGATAAACGCCTTTTATGAAAATCCTCTGGTACGCCTGGATTTCGAACGATTTTCCAGCGACAGCCAGATCGAGTTCCAGAATAGCCAGACGGCTGTCCTGCGGAAGTATACCGGCTGGCCGGTGACCACCAATGCCACCGGTCTTGCTACCAACAGCATAGACTATTATAAAAGCACCGAAGCCCTGGACTGCTATGCCTTTGATTACTATCCCGGCCTGCGCAATGCCCGGGTGGATTCCTTCCCCTATGCATTTGCCAGAGGCGTCAAAGAGGGCGCCCCCTTCTGGGTGCTGGAATTCATGTCGGGAGGCGGCCACCGGCTCAGTGGCTCCGGCAGGCTGCAGCCGAATCCCGGAGCGCTGAAGCAGGCGGTCATTCAGGCCTTTGCCCATGGCGCACAGGCGCTTCTGCATTTCCAGTACCGCACCTTTCCCTATGGGGCGGAGCAGCTGAATTACGCCATTGTGGACATGGACGGAATCCCCAGAAGACGCTACTATGAAATGAAAGAAACCGCGGAACTGTTAAAAAAACTGGAGCCCTTATCCGGTGCGGAGTTTCCCTCGGAAGCGGCGATCCTTCTGGATTACGACAGCCACTGGGCCCTGCGCATCAAGCCTGTAAATGATCCTCTTTTTACCTATCTGGATTATGGACAGAAGCTGTACCGCAGCCTGGAGCGAATCGGAATCAACGCGGATGTCATATCCTGCCATGCCTCCTGGGAAAGCTATAAAGTCCTTCTGCTCCCCGCAGCCTTCATACTGGATGCGGATACCCGCGGCAGGCTGCGGGAATATGTAAGGCAGGGAGGCATTCTTATCGCAACCTTTTTAACCGGGGTGAAAAATGAAGATAATGCGGGCTGTACCCAGCCGCTTCCCGCCGGGCTGACGGACGTATTCGGCATACAGGTGGAAGAAGTGGAGCCGGTTTTTGCCGAAAACCATACATCGTTCAAACTTTCCCTGCCCTGTGAAAACGGAGGAGGGAAGGACGGGGAGAAAAGAGAATGGACCGTTCCCGACGGCATGTGGAGCGAGCTGCTGTCAGGAACCGGAAAAGCCCTGGGAGTTTATCAGGAAGACTATAAAAAGGGCTGCATGGTCATTTCCGAACAGCAATTCGGAAAAGGAAAGGCCTGTTACGTAGGAACCGACATGCCCGATGAAGCATGGCAGCAATTCCTCCTCACTGTATGCGCCCCTGCCTGTCCGGCGCCCGAACAGGTCACAGCCCCCGACGGAGTGGAACGCGTCATGCGCCTGCTGGACGGAAGAAAAATATTTTTCCTGTTCAATTTTACATCCGCCCCTCAGACTATCAGCAAATGCGGCGGGTACCGGAATTATCTGACAAAAAAGCCTGCGGCGGATGAAGAGGTTCTGGAAAGGAATGATTTCCTTGTGCTGGAAGAGCTGCCGCAGTAAGGAGAAAAATCCCTGTTGACTTTTGCCGAAATCCTGCTATGATAAAAAAGTAACAGAAAGCGGTTTTTAAGATAACATGGAAATCTGCTTTCAGGTGAATAAAGGTAAAGTTCTTCAGGGTCGGGTGTAATTCCCTACCGGCGGTGAAGCTGCGTGAGCAGACAAGTCCGCGACCCGCATTAAGCGGCTGATTCCGGTAAGAATCCGGAACCGACAGTAAAGTCTGGATGAGAGAAGAAGAATCATGAGAGGAAGGCCTGGTTTATTTATTGTTTCTCCGGAAACAGGGTAATGCCGCTTTTTCCTATGGATTGGATATCTGCCCGGAGAATATATTTCTCCGGGCTTTTTATTTCCTTATGGCAGCCGTTCCCGCAATCGTAATAAATCCAAAGCCATACTCCTCATGAAAAGTCAGAAGAATTTTCCTTATCTGTCAATTTTCCGGGAATCCGGAAAAAAGAAAAGGAGAGAGTTATGAATAATCTAGCAGCAACATTTATGGAAAACCTTATTTTTGTCCTGGAGTTCCTGGGACTGGTAGCCGCCATGGTAATCATAGCCTATGTGGTGGAAAAACTGGAAAAGAAGAAAAACGGCGTAAAGGAACGCACTCTCACTACCAGAAAGATTGCCATGATCGGCGTCTTTTCTGCGATAGCGGCAGTCCTTCACGTGATGGATTTTCCCATTCCCTTCGCCCCCGACTTTTATAAACTGGACTTCAGCGAGCTTCCGGCCCTTATCGGAGCATTTGCGTTCGGCCCGGTAGCCGCCGTCATGATAGAATTCTGCAAGATTGTCCTGAAGCTGTTATTCAAAGGAACCTCCACCGCCTTCGTAGGAGATCTGGCAAACTTTATTATTGGCTGCACCTTCCTGCTTCCCGCTTCGATCATTTACCTGTTCCGGAAGAACAAGAAAAATGCGGTGATAGGATGTGTTGTGGGAACTTTGGTGATGACCATATTCGGAACGGCCTTTAATGCGGTTTATCTGCTTCCCAAATTTGCGGAGCTTTATGGCCTTCCTCTGGACTCCATAATCGAAATGGGCCACGTCATCAACCCGGCCATCAACAGCGTGAATACCCTTGTTGTATTCGCAGTGGCGCCAATGAACATACTCAAGGGCGGCATCGTATCCTTGGTAACCATGCTGATATATAAGAAAATCAGCCCGATTCTCCACAATACGAAATAGTTTGAGCTGCTAATCAGGGACTGCCTTTTCAGGCAGTCCCCGCTGTATAATGGGAAGGAATGTTTACTTCCGGCAAAATCTGTACGTTTATTTCAGGCTGTCAGCCAGCGCCTGCAGTTCTTTCTTTTCCTTTTCAATTTCATCAAGATATTTCTCACGATAGGTTAACAGATAAATAAAAAGCCCTCCGGCTCCCTTGTTCAGATCAGCAAGATTATTGTTCTGATCCTTTGCCATCCTCCAGTAATTATCCGTAAAGGATGACTGCTCAGTGGTCCCAAGGCCGTAAATCCCGTCTTTTTCCTTATTATCTTCTTTTTTATATGCAAGATAAATATATTCACCTCCGGATCCTGTATTCAAATCGGCATCTATCCTGGTATAGCCGCCGAGCTTTGTATTACGTCCCATCAGAATTTTAATATCTGTAATTCTGTCCTTTTGATTTGTACCAAAACGATAGAGCAGGTAAATATATTTTCCTCCCGATCCTTTGTTCAGGTCAATATCATAAGCAGAGAGAGTCCCCGGATTCATCTGGGCAACATACCAGTTTTCAGGGCAGACGGAACGGATATTATCTTTATCCCTTATTTCTACACGGAGGTCGGTTATAAAAGGAATATTTGCCTTCACTTCGTCCAGGACATCTATATTATACAGATAAAATTCTTTTTCCAGCGTTTTGGCACGTGCGGCATTACTCGTCAGTTCCCATATAGGCAGGCTGCCGTTTCTGTTAATCCGGAAAGGAACGGCTTTGTCCGCCAGAGAATCCATCCAGGCCTTACTCTGACTGTTAAAATCGCTGACAGAAAACGCCGAGAAAGAATTTCCGCCGACAGAACGTATCCTGACGCTGACATTCTGATAAAAAGAAACAGCGTTTTTGTATGCGCTGGTGGAGGAATCGAAGCTGAGACCCGAATAAGCGGCGGCAGCATCCGCGGAAACCTGCTGTACGGTTTTATGCATGTGGTTGTGATAGCGCATATCCAGCATGATACATCCTCCCACACTGAAATCACGGATTAGGTGGGTACCATATTTAAAAAATAACTTTCTGGGTTCCATGTTTTCCAGATCCTCCCGGAAATGTGCATCCAGGCATTCGCGCAGATCGGAAGCATCTCCTCTGGAATAGATACGGCCAAGGACATGCGCCTGATATTGCTTTAAGAAAATATTATTGTCCAGAATGGAGTTTCCTGTCTGGTAATCTGCAGAAAGGCTGGCATTGAGGGCTACCGAATTGTAGGCAATGGTATTCTTCGTCCCAAAGCTGGTTTCCATCTCATAAAGAGTATTTCCTGCATAGGTTTCGGAAATGGAACCTGTTTCATTTCCATTCACGTAATTATAAAAGCTGTTGCCCGGGAATTTTTCATTAAGCTTATCTTTATCCAGAATGGTATTGGACATCTGGATATCCTCAGTTCTGAGATAGGGGTTGCTGACTACATTATATCCCTGAAGCAGATAATGACGGTGGTCATCCAAAAGAGATTGTAATTTTAAAAGATCAATGTTTGACATAAAAATGTCCTCCTTTTCATCATAAGTGCGGATTTGGCACTCTTTAGTATCTTTTTAAGACACTAATAGCATACTATGAAAAACAAAGGATGTCAACAACATAAGTGTCTTAAAAAGATATTTATTTGAGAAAAATAAATAAAATATTGCTTGTTTAACAAAAGAATGGTAATATTAAGACACATAATTGGAAAATAATATTCCGAGAGGAGCTATTTTATGGAAATAGGAGAGCGAATACGCAGGCTGCGCAAGGACAGGCATATGACCCAGGAGGAGCTGGCCCATATGCTGGGACTTCAGAAATCAGCCATAGCTAAATACGAAAAGGGGAGGGTTTCCAATATTAAAAAAGCCACCTTGCTGAAGATGGCGGAGATTCTGGAAGTATCCCCCTCTTATCTGTTAGGGATAGAAGAATATGCAGTCCGGGAGGAACCGGAAACAGCCCTGCTTATGGAATATTATCATAGGCTGAACCGGAAGGGTAAGAATAAGGCATTGGACAACCTTTATGATCTGACACAGATACCCGCCTATCAGGCGCAGGCAGGAGAAGAAGAATTACCGCTGTCGGCGGCTCATAAGGAAGAAGATATGACAGAGGAACAGAACGCTTCGGACAGGAAACTTTAGACGCAGACATAAAAACAGGCAGCTGAGACTGTTTAGACTGTCTCAGCTGCCTGTTTTAAATACGCCAGGAATTCCGGCGCCTGCGCAGAGCCTACAGCTCTCCTTTCAGCCCCAGAGCTTCGGCCTTTTCCTTCATCCCTTCAATCGTCTCCCGGATCACATCATCCAATTCCATTCCGAGCATTTCACACCCGGTACGGATGGTATTACGATCCACGCCCGCGGCAAAGGATTTATCCTTGAATTTCTTTTTTACAGACTTCACTTCCAAATCCAGGACACTTTTGGAAGGACGCATCAGACAAACCGCATTAATAAGGCCAGTCAGTTCATCAATGGTGAACAGCACCTTTTCCATCGTGCTTTCCGGTTTTACATCGGAACAGATTCCATAACCGTGACTGCAGACTGCATGGATATAAAAATCATCGATTCCCCGTTCCTTCATGATTTCCGCCGCTTTTTTGCAATGCTCGTCCGGATATTTTTCATAATCCAAATCATGCAGCAGACCGACCACGCCCCAGGTTTCTTCCTCTTCACCGTTGATCCGGCCAAAGTGGCTCATAACAGCTTCCACAGCCAGAGCGTGCTTCTGCAGGGCAGGGGTCTTGGTGTACTCGGTTAACAGCGCCCAGGCTTCGTCCCTGGATAATTTCTTCTCCATTTCGTTATTCCTCCTGTAATCATCGTTGATTCCCGCGGGCGGCGGGCCAAAGATTCGTCTGTCCCTGGCGGCCGCGGGGGTCAAAGACCCGCGGACTTCAGTCCATTGTACTTCCCGGGAGCTTTGACTTTTCATGAAAGGTTTCCTATAATAAATAAGCTGTATCATAGTTCGATATATATGGGACAAGGAACAATCAATAAGCTTTATTTTAGGACGGTTCCCGCTATTCGTCAATACAGGGAAGATAAATGAGGGAAAAAGATGATAGAAATCAGATTGCTTGATGAAAAAGAAACAGAAGAAGCCTTTTCCTTAATCTGGGAGGTGTTTCTCGAATTCGTTGCTCCGGATTATACACAGGAAGGGATAGATAATTTTTATCAGGAATATGTCCATGGAGCCGGTTTCCGAAATAAATTCACTGATAAAAGAGAAGTGATGTACGGCGCGTTCGTCGGAGATAATTTAGCCGGTGTGCTGTCTTTTTCGGATAAAAACACGGTGTCCTGTGTGTTTGTCAGAGGAAAATACCATAAAATGGGGATAGGCAGATGCTTATTTGAGAAAGCTGCCGAAGAAATGTGCAGCCGCGGAGCGGATAAGATAAAGCTGAACGCATCGCCCTATGCCGTTCCTTTTTATCACCATTTAGGCTTTCAGGATACAGGCGCACAGGCCGTCTATAAGGGAATTGTTTATACACCCATGGAATTGCTTCTGAGAAAATGACGCCTTATACTTTGGGAGACAAAATGAATACTTCAAATCAATTAACCATAAGAAAAGCGCTTCTCTGGCTGGGCGGCTATTTCTGCGTCATGCTGCTGTACACAGCTATTGATATCATACTTTGGAAAAAAATAGAGAGCCCGCTCTCAGCCTGGCTTAATCTGGCTTCGATGCTGATTTTCACGATTCTGTTTATAAAAGTGTTAGCAGAAAAGAATGCATGGCGTATAAGCCTGAAATCCGATGCTTCCGCAAAGGGAATTATACTGGCTCTTTGCTGTGCAGTCCTGTTCTATTTCCTTTTGGATAAATGCCTGGATCCCTTTTTTGAAGGTCTGTTCCCCGCCAGCCAGGATGCATATCAGGATTCTCTTCTTTCCCTGGCCGAAACTCCGGTTCCGGCTTTTATCCACGTATGCCTGCTGGCTCCCGTGACAGAAGAAATACTTATGAGGGGATTTGCCCTGGACGGATTGAAACGTACCTATGGTTCCGGGACTGCGCTTCTGGTGTCCTCCCTGCTTTTTGCCCTCCTGCATTTCAACATGGTCCAGACACTTTCCGCGTTTATATGCGGCCTTATATTAGGCATTCTCTATCTGCGGACAGGCTCATTGCTCTGTTGTATGCTTGCCCATGGCGGATATAATCTCATTTCCTTTTTTACTGCTGTCATGCCATTGCTTGACAGGGTAAAATATCTGTGACAAAAACGATGACAGGAGCGGCATTCCATGTACCGGGATTTAACTAAAGGAAATATAACAAAGACAATTATACTGTTTGTGCTGCCTATGATGGCGGGAAATCTGCTGCAGCAGTTTTATAACATAGCCGATACCCTCATAGTAGGAAGGTTCCTTGGCAGCAATGCCCTTGCAGCGGTAGGCTCCGCTTACACATTAATGACGTTCCTCACCTCCATTCTTCTGGGCCTGTCCATGGGAGCGGGGGCGTTGTTTTCCATTTACCAGGGACAGGGAGATTCACAGCGTTTGAAAGCTGCTGTCCTCCATGCGTTCGGACTGATTTTTGTGATTGCTGCCGTCCTGAATGTCGGGGTATATCTGTTTATCGATCCTATCATGGCCTTTCTGCATGTGCCAAAACAGGTATATCCCCTGATGAGGGATTATTTATGGATTATATTTGCCGGCGTGGGAGCAGCTTTCCTTTACAATTTTTTTGCCGGACTGCTGCGGGCCATGGGAAATTCTTCCGTTCCGCTGATTTTTCTGAGTATCTCCACATGTCTGAATATCGGCCTGGATCTGCTGTTCGTTCTCGTATTCGGCTGGGGAGTGAAGGGGGCGGCAGGCGCGACGGTTATTGCTCAGTATGCAGCCAGCCTGGGTATCACGCTTTATACCTTTATCCGCTGTAAAAATTTTCTGCCATCCCGTACGGATATGCGGTGGAACAGCCATATCCTGCGGGAAATATGCAGCCTTTCCATTCTCACCTGCGTACAGCAGTCCGTCATGAATTTCGGAATCCTGATGGTACAGGGACTGGTGAACAGCTTCGGGCCGGTAATCATGGCGGCTTTTGCCGCCGCCGTCAAAATCGACTCCTTCGCTTACATGCCGGTCCAGGATTTCGGAAATGCCTTTTCTACCTTTGTGGCTCAGAATTATGGAGCCGGAAAAGAAGAGCGTATTCGGCTCGGCATTAAAAAATCAGTGCAGCTCACCCTCTTGTTCTGTATTTTTGTCTCTGCTGTTGTAGTCCTTTTCGCCAGGCCGCTTATGCTGCTTTTTGTACAGCCGCAGGAAACGGAAATCCTTGCGGAGGGTGTGAAATATCTGCGGATTGTCGCTCTTTTTTACTGGGGAATCGGCTGCCTCTTCTTACTCTATGGTTTTTACCGCGCCGTAAAACGCCCCGGCATGTCCGTGGTGCTGACCGTGATTTCCCTGGGAATGCGGGTACTCCTTGCCTATCTGCTTTCGCCCTTTGTCGGTGTAACCGGAATCTGGGCGGCTATTCCCGTCGGATGGATTTTGGCTGATGTGACGGGGCTGGTTTATTATCGGTACCATAAAAAGGATCTGATGAAATTTACCGGCCCGCTCCTAGAAGGGGAAATGTAATAAAGGAAATACATCAGATTTTGCACAAGCATAAATAAAACAGGGCGGCCGCTTTCCGATGAATGCGGCCGCCCATAAAATTTGAGGGAGGGCCGGCATCTTTGCAGATGCCGGTGAGTTATGAAAAAGAAAAATCTATTTAAAAAAGTCTTACTGGCTTTGTATGAATAAAGGATAACATTCAATTGTGTAGCAATCGTGATGAAATTTTGAAGAATTTGTGAAGCTATTGCAAATAGAAAATGTACCCTCTATTGATTTTTCATATTCCTATAATACCCGTTTTCCCCGGAAATATTCATAATAATCCCATAATTTAGAAAAAAATAAGGAAACCTTAAAAGAACCGCATGGATTTGCAGACCGCTTCTATAGTATGATGAAGCAAGTCGGAAGCCCCGCGGCAGTTACCGGGGAGTGACACGAAAAGGAGCTCGTCATGAATACCTTTACATTAAAAATGATCGCACTCGTCCTTATGGTTATCGATCATATCGGCTATTATTTTGAAGAAACGCCGTCCTGGCTTCGATGGCTGGGCAGAGGCTCCTACCCCCTGTTTCTTTTCTGCATGGTCTGGGGCTATCAGTATACAAGGAACCGGAAAAGGTATCTGCTTCGTCTGTATCTGATGAGTCTCTTTATGACGTTCTTTTCCTATACCGTGGATGCTGTGTTTGTTTCTCAGAACGGTTATGGAAATCACAATATTTTTCTCTCCATGTTTTTGGTAGGCGTGCTTATCAGCACAGTGGAGCTATATCAGAAGGATCGGAAAAAGGGTGCCGTCCTGTTGGGCGCGATAGCCTTTGTCCAGCTGCTGTATTTCCTCATGCCCAATATTATTCCCTTTACACGTAATTTATCCGGGGATCTTCTTACGGGGATTGTTCCCAATCTTGCGCTGAATGAATACGGTTTTTCTTTCGTGGCCCTGGGGGTACTCATGTATTTCCTGAAGGAGAAGAAAGATTTGTTCTGCGTTATGTATATCCTCTTCTGTATCAGCCAGTTCAGTATAGAGATGTTTGAAAGCGGAGGCATCGGAGCTACTCAGTGGCTCATGGTTCTCGTCCTTCCCCTGATGCTTGGATACAATAATCAGAAGGGCCCGGGCATGAAATATTTCTTTTACATCTTTTATCCGGCACATACCTTCCTTTTATTTTATCTTGCTGAGTTTGTTTTTCAATAAATAGAGGAAGGAATACACAAAAAAGGCAGGCCACCCGGCCTGCCATAATTTTTGAGGGAGGGCCGGCATCTTTGCAGATGCCGGCAAGTTATGAAAAAGAAATCTATTTTAAAAAGTTATTGGCTTTGTATAAATATACGATAACATCCAAGTATGGAAGTTCCGTGATGGAAGTTTGAAGAAATTGTGAAGCTTTTGGAACTAAAAAATGAATCCCTCGCTTTTCTTATCTTCGGTCAGCCCGGCTACGAGATGCTCCATTTCCTGTTTTGAATTCACCTGTCTTGAACGATCGATCACATTTTGGCGGGAAGATTCGCTCAATGAGGAAAAAACACGCATGGCATCCATATTCTGGGCTAACGCCATGCCTAATCCCAGGGGTATATCATCATTATTTAAAAGGCTCATATTTCCTCCTTTGCTGTTATAAATTGTTATGGAAGCACGGATAGTATGTGTTGTTTCAAGATAATTATACAAAAACAATCGTTATTTAGAAAAAATTAAGAAAATTTTAAAGGAAGTACATAGATTTTTCAAAGGTAACTATAGTATGATAGTCAAAGTAATATTTCGGGACACTCCTTAATTTAAGGGGATGGAACGGATGATACTGTCAGCAGGATAAAATATCCGGTTGACAAAATGAATAAACCGTATTACTGTATTAACTGTATAATACAGATGAAATGTAAACAGTTTCCGCGGTCAAAACAGAAAAAATGACCGGAAGGGGAACAAAGGGAGAAAAAGTATGAGTGCGCTGGTTGAAGTAAAGGACATGTGTAAGGTTTACAACCCGGGTGAAAACGAAGTGCGGGCACTGGATCATGTAAATGTATCGATTAATGAAAATGAATTTGTGGCAATTATCGGTCATTCCGGCTCAGGAAAATCCACGCTTATGAATATGCTGGGATGCCTGGATGTCCCTACGAGCGGAACCTACCTTCTGCATGACCAGGACGTTTCCAGGATGAGTGACGATGATCTGTCCGATATCAGAAACCGGGAAATCGGTTTTATTTTTCAGGGTTTTAACCTGATACCGAATCTGACGGCCCTGGAAAATGTAGAACTTCCTCTGATTTACAGGGGAATCAGCAAAAAAGAGAGGCTGGAGCTTTCCCAGGATGCCCTCAGAAAGGTAGGACTGGAAAAACGAATGAACCATAAGCCTTCGGAAATGTCCGGAGGGCAGCAGCAGAGGGTCGCCATAGCAAGAGCCATTGCCCAGGCGCCGCCTGTGATACTTGCGGATGAGCCTACCGGTAACCTGGATTCCGGTTCGACCAAAGAAATTATGGGAATTCTTAAGAGCCTTCACCAGGAAGGAAGAACCGTAATCATAATTACTCATGATAATGATATCGCTGCTCAGGCAGAGCGGGTTATCCGTATCAAGGACGGCTATATTGAAGCGGATTATAATCAGGATACGGAGAACTATGAGGAATAATTTTTTTACAGAGTTTCAGAACTCTTTATATAATAGGTAACTACCCTACGGGATAAATTATGGAGGAATCAAAATGAGTGAGTTAGAGAACAAAGATACCGGCAGCCTGGAATCGGCCAAAGATAAAAAGAAGAGAGAAAAAGCCGAAGCAAAGGAAAAGAAGGCTCAGGAGAAGAGAGAAGCTGTTATGGCCGGAGGGACCGGCAAGAAGAAAAAGAAGAAATTCGGCTGGATTATCGCCCTTGCTTTAGTCATTGTCATAGTGGGCTATTCCGTTGTGACAAGCGTCATTGCCAAAAACACCCCCATGCAGGTGAATACCGTGGAAGCGACCGTCGGAGTGATTGAAGAAACATTATCCACCAGCGGTACGGTAAGCAGTGAGCAGAGCAAAACATATTATGCGCCTGTGGGTGCGACCATTTCCGAAATGAGCATCGCCCTGGGTGATGAGGTGGCAGAGGGACAGCAGCTGGTTTCCTTTGATACTACAGATTTGGAAATGAAGAAGACGAAAGCGGAGCTGGATGCGTCCGTAACAGCAAACAGCTACAAAAGTTCCGAGTATAAGAGCAATAAAAATCAGTCTGAATATAATGAAGCAACAATCGGCCTGCCTGAGCTGAAGGTACTGGCAGAGCAGCAGGAACAGTATGTACAGGGATTGAAGTACCAGCTGGAGGACGAGCAGCAGCAGAAAAAGCAAAAGCTGCAGGATTGGCTGGGAAAACTGAATCAGGAGCTGGATACACAGTCTAATAAGCTGGAGGAGCAGCACGATTCTGAGACGAGAAAAAGTATTCAGGAGATCATCCAGAACCTGAACAACAGCATCCGCGAAACGAATAACCAGATCAGCGATCTGAGCATGTCTGACGAGCTGAAAGAAAAACAGCGTCTTATCGATGCAGAACAGAAGAAACTGGATGATATGAACGAAGAAATCAATAAGAGAGAAGGCAAGGAAACCTCCTCGGAAGCGGGGATTGCCGATCCTTATGAAAAACAGCAGCTGGCGGCAAACACACAGAGCGCCCAGCTTACGGCAACTGAGGCTGAAAATGAACTGGAAAAAGCCCGGGCAGGCGTAACTGCCGAATTCCCCGGCATTGTCACCAAAATTGCCACCGTATCCACATCCAAGGATGCGACCAAGGGCGGCGGCCTTCTGGAAGGCGCAACCGTTGCCGAAGGAACCGAACTCTTTACGATTGAAAGCAATAAACAGGTCAAAGTAGGAATAGAAGTTACCAAATACGATTTGCCTAAAATAGCCATTGGCCAGCAGGTAGACGTTACAATTGCGGGCAATGTATATGAAGGAGAGGTTTCCAAAATTAACAAGGTGGCGGCAGCCAATTCCCAGGGAACACCCGTGGTTGGAGCGGAAGTCCATATCAAGAATCCCGATGACAGCATCTTCCTGGGTGTGGAAGCAAAGCTTGTTATTCATACCGCTTACGCGGAGAATGTAATAACCATACCGGTTGAAATCGTAAATGCGGATAAGCAGGGCGAATTCTGTTATGTAGTGGATAATGGTGTTGTGACCATGAGAAGAATCACCACAGGAATTTCCTCCGACAGCATGGTTGAGGTAAAAGAAGGCCTGAAAGAGGGCGATCAGATTGTATATGATGTGACAGGTACCATTATGGAAGGAATGAAGGTTATGGCAGTTCCTATGGGCGGCGGAATGGCCGGCCAGACCATGATGGAAACCGGAGCAGCAGCCGGTGAAACGGAAGCTGTGACAGAAACGGCATCGGAAGCTGTATCGCAGACAGCGGCCGGAGAGGGTTCCTCCGAAGAAGCAGGCGGAGAAACAGAAACTGCTGAATCACAGGCAGCGAGTGGCACACTGGGATCTGAAAATGAATAGCCAGGTACTATTCGAAGCTGCCTATATAAGGAGGACTGAATAGTGGCACAGGCATGGGAATATATAAAAATTGCCCTGATGAATATCAGGAGCAATAAAGGCCGGTCAATCCTGACTATGCTGGGTATTATCATCGGTATTACTTCCGTAATCATGATTATATCCATCGGCGATGGGGTTAAAGGACAGGTTAATGATGAATTGAATGCCATGGCCGGAGGGCTGATTGGTATTTATGTAAATAATGAGCACAGTGAAGAAGAGGTTTATTTTGACTCGGATGACTTTGAAGCAATAAAAGAGAAGGTGCCGGGTGTAAAGGGTGTGACCCCTGTATATACGATGTACGGCAGTGCAATTGGCAAAAAAGGTGAATTTACCGCGTATGCGTCCGGCGGTACGGAAAGCATGGAATTTTACCAGAGTGAGCCTATTATTGCAGGACATTATTTTACCGCCAGTGATTATTATTCCGGTAATAAGGTCTGCGTTGTACCGGAACAGGCAGCAAAGAAGATGTTTGGTACTACGGATGTTGTAGGCCTTACCATAGAGGTAACTCTGTATGGGACAACACAGGATCTTAGGATTGTAGGTGTCCGCCAGGACAGTGCTGCGGCTATGTTCAGCATGTATGGTGATATGATTAATATTGAATTGCCGCTCAGCGTACTCAGCGCGTCCTATGGATTGTATTTTGGGGAATTTACGGATTTCATGATTATCAGTGATTCTCCTACGGAGTCCGTTCAGGTGGCCCAGAGCAGTATCAACCTGCTGGAAGGAAGACACAATGTAAGAGGAAAGGGAGTGATTCAGGTTCAGAACATGCAGGACCAGATTTCCGAAATCAACTCCGTTTTAGGAAGTATATCCATCTTTGTTGTAATAGTGGCGGCAATTTCCCTTTTGGTCGGCGGAATTGGTGTTATGAATATCATGCTGGTTTCCGTTACGGAGCGTACCAGAGAAATCGGTATCCGCAAGTCTCTGGGTGCCCGGACCGGTTCCATACTGCTCCAATTTTTGTCCGAATCCGCTATTATTACCCTGCTGGGAGGTATTATAGGTATCATCCTGGGTGTTACAGGCGCGATTCTCATCGGAGGAGTAATTGGCTTCTCAGCCCGGATTCAGCCAAGCACCGTTTTGATAGCTTCCCTGTTCTCGGCAGGCGTAGGTATTTTCTTCGGAATTTATCCTGCCAGGAAGGCGGCAAAACTCAGCCCTATTGAAGCGCTTCGCCATGAATAGGCTGAAATCTCTTGCGTTACGAAAGATTTTCAGTATAATATAATGATAAGTAGACAAAAGCACCTACGACGTAGGTGCTTTTTCGGGTCGTATGAATCAACAGGGACAGGAAGGTAATTTATGGAAGTGGAATTTGATGTAAAAATTGATTCGGCAGTTCTTTATGACTATATGCTCCACCATACCTATACCAGCTTTGCCGGAGTAGTGGGAACTACGGTAGGAGCGCTGATTCTGGTTGCGTTCGGTATGACGGGCCATGTGGTCTATCTGATTGCCGGACTTATAATCCTGCTGTACCAGCCGGGAAGTCTTTTATTGAAAGCAAAGCAGCAGGCGCTCACGAATCCGGCATTCAAGCAGCCCCTTCATTATAAAATGACAGAAGAAGGCGTCGAAGTATCCCAGGGTGATATGGTGGAATTCCAGAAGTGGGAGGATATGGTGAAGGCGATTTCCACCGGCAGGAGCATTATCCTTTATACAACCAGAATCAATGCGAGTATTTTTCCCCGCAGGGATTTAAAGGATAGCCTCTCCAAAGTTGTGGAAATGATCTCCACGCATATGCCTCCTAAAAAAGTGAATATTCGAATGTAGTTATCAGCCTTTGCAGATAATGTCCGGCAAAACGGACGCAGGAGATACCATAATGAAAACAGAACAGATCGAGAGCTTCAGCCCGGAAGACACCTTTGCATTTGGAGAACAGATCGGCAGACAGGCCGTTCCCGGGCAGGTTTATACCCTCATAGGTGATTTGGGTGTGGGCAAGACGGTTTTCACCCAGGGTGTTGCGGCAGGACTGGGGATTCAGGAGCCGGTCAGCAGTCCTACCTTCACTATTATCCAGATTTATGAAGAAGGAAGGATGCCCTTTTATCACTTTGATGTTTACCGCATCGGCGATGTGGAAGAAATGGATGAGATAGGCTATGAAGATTGTTTCTACGGAAACGGCCTCTGCCTTATTGAATGGGCCAACCTCATAGAAGAAATCCTTCCCCCCTCCTATACGGAGATCCGGATTGAAAAAGACTTGAAAAAGGGTTTTGACTATCGTAAAATCACCCTGACAAGGAAGGAAGCGAATCAGGAATGAAAATATTAGCCATAGACAGTTCAGGACTGGTAGCCAGCGTGGCGGTAACGGAAGATGATAATCTTATCGCGGAATACACCACCAACTATAAGAAAACACATTCCCAGACACTTCTTCCCATGCTGGATGAAGTGAAGAAAATGATAGAACTGGATTTAAACACCATTGATGCCATTGCCGTATCTGCCGGCCCGGGCTCCTTCACCGGGCTCCGGATAGGATCCGCAACAGCAAAAGGGCTGGGCCTGGCTTTGAATAAGCCGCTGATAGGTGTGCCCACTGTGGATGCCCTGGCGATGAACCTGTATGGGACAGATCAAATCATCTGCCCCCTGATGGATGCCAGACGCAGCCAGGTTTATACCGGCATTTACCGTTTTGTGCAGGAAAGCGGGAATGAGGCGGCAGCTCCTGCCAGCCTTCCGGATGCCGCGCAGGCACAGACTTTCGGTGAAGTCAGCTATTCTCTGAAAGTACGGGAGCTCCAATGTGTGGTACCCATTGAAGAGATTGCAGAAAGGCTGAACCGGCTGCCGGAGGACGGCGGCGTGATCTTTTTAGGGGATGGGGTCCCTGTTTTCCGATCGAGGCTGGCGGAACTAATGTGCCGTCCCTATTCCTTTGCACCGGCTCTGTGCAACAGGCAGCGCGCCTCTGCAGTCGCGGTATTAGCCGCCGGGTATGCAAAAGAAGGGAAAATGGTATCGGCGGATGCTTTTGTCCCGGAATATCTTCGTCCCTCCCAGGCGGAAAGAGAACGAAGCGAGGCCCGGAAATTAGCAGGAGCCCAGGCCGGTGACGCCATGATGAGAAAAGGAACCTTCTCCAAAGAGAAGAAAGCCATCCCGGAAGAAAGTGGTGGCTGATAATGGAAATTCGCAGAATGAGAAGGGAAGATCTCACTCAGGCTGCCGCGCTGGAAGAAAAATGCTTTGGGGCGGATGCCTGGTCGATGCAGGCCTTCGCTGATGCCCTGGAGGATGAGAATGCGCTCTACCTTACCTGCATTGTAGAGGAGGAAGGCCTGATAGCCTACTGCGGTATCTGGAGATCCTTTGAAGACGGAGATATCACCAATGTAGCCGTGGACGAAAGATATAGAAAAAAAGGATTCGCGCGTCTTCTGCTCCGGGAACTGATGCAGAAATCGGCAGCCTCCGGCGTGGAAAATTTTACATTGGAGGTTCGGGAGAGTAATCTGCCCGCCATCCGTCTTTATGAGTCTTTAGGCTTTGTTACAGAGGGAATCAGGAAAAATTTTTACAGAAATCCGAATGAAAATGCGCTCATTATGTGGAAGAGATAGCCAGCGCATGGAATAATTACCGCTGTTTTTCGACAAAAATTTACGTTATAATGAACAAAACGGAAAGCGTAAAATACGCGGATAGGAGTGGCCATGCGGAAATATCAGGATAATAATACCCAACTTGTAACGGTAATCTGCAACCGATGCAAAAAAGAGTTAAAGGTGGAAAATGGAATACTGAAGGAAGGCTGTTTTGAAGTCAGCCATGCTTTCGGATATTTCAGTGAAAAGGATGGACAGGTGTATCAATTTGACCTGTGCGAACAGTGTTTTGATAAAATGCTCGCAGAATTTCAGGTGCCTGCCGAAGTGAAGGAGGCAAAAGAACTTCTGTAGCGGATTGGAGTAATACGTATAGATGCTGGATGTATGTTTATTGGGAACCGGAGGGATGATGCCCCTGCCCTACAGGTGGCTGACCTCCCTCATGGCCCGTTACAATGGAAAAAGTATTATGATCGACTGCGGCGAGGGAACACAGATTGCCATGAAGGAAAAGGGCTGGAGCCCTAAGCCGGTGGATATTATCTGCTTTACCCATTATCACGCCGACCATATCAGCGGACTTCCGGGAATGCTTCTCACCATGGGGAATGCAGAACGGACAGAACCGCTTCTTCTGATAGGCCCCAAGGGGCTTACCCGTGTGGTAAATTCCCTTCGTGTCATTGCTCCCGAACTTCCTTTTCCTATTGAATATATGGAACTGACAGAGCCGGAGCACAGCATAGATTTTGAAGGCTTCCGTATTGAAGCCTTCCGCGTGAACCATAATGTAGTCTGCTACGGCTATAGTATAATCATTGAACGAAGCGGCCGTTTCCAATTGGACAAAGCCCAGGCATTGAATATCCCCAAACAGTATTGGAGCCGTCTGCAGAAAGGGGAAACCATCGAGACCCCGGAAAACGTGTTCACCCCGGATATGGTTATGGGGCCTCCCAGAAAAGGAATTAAGCTCACCTATTGTACAGATACCAGGCCCACGGAGGGAATCGTAAAAAATGCCGCCGAAGCCGATCTGTTCATTTGCGAGGGTATGTACGGCGAACCGGAAAAAAAGGACAAGGCCCGGGAATACAAGCACATGACCTTTCTGGAGGCGGCGGATATGGCAAAACGCGCCCAGGTCAAGCAGATGTGGCTGACCCATTACAGTCCTTCCCTCATCAGGCCGGAAGATTATATGGATGGAGTCCGCAAAATCTTCCCTCAGGCCATTGCCGGGAAAGACGGGAAAAGTATAGACCTCCTTTTCGAGGAAGACTGAAATGCAGCAGAATAATGGAGAAAAGCCCATGGAAAAAGAAGATATCTATATTCTCGCAGTGGAAAGCTCATGCGATGAAACAGCGGCCTCCGTTGTCAGAAATGGCAGGGAGGTTCTTTCCAATATTATATATTCACAGATCGATCTGCATACGCTCTATGGCGGTGTGGTCCCTGAAATCGCATCCAGAAAGCATATAGAGAAAGTAAATCAGGTAATCGAAAAGGCCCTGTCCGATGCAGGTATTACTTTAGAGGAAGTGACTGCCGTGGCAGTGACCTATGGCCCCGGCCTGGTGGGGGCGCTTCTGGTAGGAGTATCCGCAGCAAAGGCCATAGCGTTTGCCGCGGACAAGCCTTTGGTCGGAGTCCATCATATCGAAGGACATATCAGCGCCAATTTTATTGAAAATAAGGATCTGGAGCCTCCTTTTATCTGCCTTGTGGTTTCCGGCGGACATTCCCATCTTGTAGTGGTAAAAGATTACGGGGAGTACGAAATCATCGGAAGAACAAGGGATGATGCCGCGGGTGAAGCCTTCGATAAGGTGGCGAGGGCTATCGGACTCGGCTATCCCGGCGGTCCCAAAATCGATAAGGTATCGAAAGAAGGCAATCCGGATGCCATTGTATTCCCGCGTGCGAAAGTAGACGGGAGTACCTACGATTTCAGCTTCAGCGGCCTGAAATCCGCAGTGCTTAATTACCTCAATTCCTGTGAAATGAAAGGAATTGCGGTAAATCAGGCAGATGTTGCAGCTTCTTTCCAAAAAGCGGTGATCGATGTCCTGGTAGGGCATTCCATGGAAGCCGTGTCCCAATACCATCTGAATAAATTTGCCATTGCCGGAGGAGTGGCTTCCAATACCTCCCTGCGTGCCGCATTTGAAAAAGCCTGCAGAGAAAAAGGCCTGGAATTCTATCATCCATCTCCGGTATACTGCACGGATAATGCCGCCATGATCGGCGTGGCCGGTTATTATGAATACTGCAAAGGGACAAGACATGGCTGGGATCTGAATGCGGTTCCCAATCTGAAGCTGGGTGAAAGAATATAGATTCTGACGCCTGTATTTTACATAGAGCATGAGGAAATATACTTCCCATGCAGAAAAAGAGGAACAGATTATGCAGGAGAAAACAGCTGCGGTAGTATTGGCCGCCGGTAAAGGAAAAAGAATGAACAGCGATGTGCCGAAACAGTTTATGCTGCTTCGGGAAAAGCCGGTTCTTTATTATTCCCTGCAGACATTTCAGGACAGCTTCGTGGATGAAATCATCCTGGTAACCGAAAAAGGGGAAGAGGAATACTGCCGGAAAGAAATAGTCGATAAATATCACCTTACCAAGGTAAAGCATATAACCGCAGGCGGAACGGAACGGTATTTCAGTGTGGCCAATGGACTGGAGGCCGTATCGGAAGACTGTGCCTATATATTTATCCATGACGGAGCCAGACCTTTTGTTACCGGGCAGATCATAAATGACGCACTGGAGAATGTACGGGTTCACAAAGCCTGTGTGGCGGCGATGCCGGTAAAGGATACGATAAAAATCGCAGACGATCAGGATTTTGCAGTTTCAACCCCCAGAAGGGATCTCGTCTGGATGATGCAGACCCCCCAGGTATTTCAGGCGTCCCTGATCCGGGAGGCATACCGCAGGCTTATTAAGGAAGAAGAAAAGCTGCGTACAGAGGGAATTCAGATCACGGATGATGCCATGGCAGTGGAAACCCTGCTTCACCAACCCGTAAAATTGTTCCGGGCATCCTATGAAAATATTAAGATCACCACGCCCGAAGATCTTGTAATTGCTGACGGCATTTTGGAAAAAAGAGTCTGATTTTGCAGAATCTGACCGATTTGCTATTCCTGTATATGCAGTAAATACGGGAAAAATTACACTTTCTAAAAAATAATTAAAAATATTGGAAAAAATGTGTTGACACTGAGGGCCTTTTTCGCTATAATAACTTTTGCACTGCTGAGGAACACAAACATCTGAACAAACAGAGAGTTCCGCAACAGCAAAGCTTGAAAACATTCTTTCCTATAAGCAGCAGGAAAGATAAGATACAGAATATCCCAGTGTTTTGTTTGACAGAAAACATATGGAGA
>OLQH01000409.1_pt1 | contig 48298 bp, 34 predicted proteins | sample 1672671 | NCBI WGS metagenome assembly OLQH01 (sample SAMEA3136712, study PRJEB25190) | human gut metagenome
TCTTCGGCAGAAAAAAATAAAATTTTTTTTGTCCTATACTTGACACATCCACATGCGTTGAGACATACGTTCTGCAGTCGATGCTTTGAAAAAGGAATTACCCCAAAGGTTGTTCAGCAGCTCATGGGACATGCTCATTATTCCACAACAATTGATATATAAACACATATATCAGAAGAGATGATGGGAAATGAATTGGAGAAATTCAAAGTAGCAATGAATGCCTGATGGACGGCTGCTTACGAAGAGAAGTTTTCGTAAGACTTCGTAAAATAAATCCTACGAAAATGATAAAAACCTTTACGAAAATAATGACAAGGCGGGTATCGGGGGTAGAAAAATAGTAAAAAAGTTGTACGAAAAAAAGCTTCGTAAAATAAAAATGAAATGAAGCAAAGCTGCTAGTGGAAAACACGAAAATAGTCAGTAAGTAAGCCAATTTTGAGGGTTGAGTCCAAGAGGCTCAGGTTCAAGAAGTTGCAAAACAGATGGGCATGTAAGCGAAGCTTGCACTTCAAATTAAATAAGATTTTTTAAAGGCTCTGAAAGCCTTATAAACACTTTATTCTCTGGTGATTATAAGTTTTTCGGAGCTTTTTTCTATGGAAAAAGGGAAATATAGGCAGTCTGTACCACCTGCATCCTGCAATTTTTTTCGTAGATTACTGATGTGCTTCTTAAGCGAACGTTCTGTGCAGTCTTGTGTATCCAGGCTTAAGTGACCGATCGACAATGACTGTCTCTCTGTCTGTATTTCATTTCCGAAGCTGAACAGTAATCCGTGCAAGAAGTTCTTTTATTTCAAACGGTTTGGTCATATAGTCAGCAGCATCACCGAGCAAAAGATTCAACATCAATCTTGGCACTGAGGACAATTACAGGAACATTCTGAATCTAGGGCAGAACTTCTGCCAGCATATCTCCAATCGAAATATCATCATCAATAATTTCTATGGTTTTCATTTTTTCCTCATTTTCTCCAATTATGGATTGCGGTGTGATCATTGGAACACAGCTTGCCATCTGTCTCTTGTTGCGGGAAAAATTATTATCAGACATATAAACGCAGGATCAAGTTTCAGAGGTGGTGTTTAAAAACTCCCCGATGAGTATCGGGGAGAAATATTATTCGTATAGAGTTACCAGAAATTCAGAAGGAGAAAAAACCGATACACAGATGAATCGTCTTTACTTAGAATAAGTTTGCATGAATCAACCGGTTACGAATCTGTGGTCCCAATATCATAGCAAGAACCATTTTGATTAAATCTCCCGGAATAAACGGGATGACACCTGCCATCAATGCGGCCAACAGATCCATGTGTGCTTCATATGCCAGACATGCAGTACCAAAGGCATAGCATACAACATGATAAAGCAAAGCAATCTGTTATTAATCTTGCGGTTAATTACCATTCCTGCTATGATAGCCATTGGAATAAATCCAATAAGATAACCGCCTGTCGGTCCAAACAGTTTTCCAGGACCACTGGTAAATCCGGAAAATACAGGAACTCCCACCAGTCCGATCAGTAGATACACCAGATAGCTGATGGTCCCTCTTTTTACCCCCAACATATACAGTGCAAAATAAATAGCCAAGTTCGTCAGTGAAATCGGTACCGGCCCGATTGGCAGTGAAAAAGGTGCCAGCACACAGATTACTGCGGTCATTACTCCAATCGCAGCAATCTGCTGAATGGAAAATTTTTCTTTTGTATTAATTGTAAGATTACTCATTTTTTTAAGCCATCTTCCTGTGATAATCTCTTTCACAAGGTTTCTCATAATCCCTACTCCGAAGCTGTAATAAACCATCTAATGTAATTCGATTTTATCATTGACTTGGAGAAATAGCAAGTTGATTGAGGAGTGACCAGGGTCACCCTGCCCCGCTATACATGCATCAGTTTTTTCCGAAACTGCGAAGGCGAACAGTGGTTATACATCTGAAAACTCCGATTAAAATTACTGACAGAAGAGAATCCCGAGGCTAGTGCAATATCAGTGATTGAGATTTTGGAATCGGTCAGCAGTTCTTCTGCGTGGCGGATACGCTGGCGTGTGAGGTATTCTTGGAAGGTTATTCCTGTAAATTCTTTAAAAAGTCTGGAAAAATGATATTTGCTGAATCCTGCGATTTCTGCAGCCTGTTCAAGTGTCAGATTTTCCCGAAATGAGGTATCGATATACTGACAGACCGTTGTGAATTTTTCCATGTATTCTCTTCGGGAGGAAAAGGATACATCGGTAAATCGAGGAGTATGTTCGAAATTATGGCGTACTAGCAGAAGAACAATCTGAATAACAGCAGAGGATACCCAGGCATCGGCCAGATAATTACTTTTTTCAGCCTCCCGGATGATTTCCTTGAATTTTGCAGACACTTCCTGAAAGAGTTCCGGACAGGAAGCCGGCGTAAGGCAAACAGCTTCCGGTAACAGCAGCAGTGCGCTTCCCATACCGGGTATAGAATAAAAAAGCGACAATGGTGCCTGAAAAATCAAGCGCTTACCGGTGGCAGGCGCCTGCAGTGAATGAATTTCCCCACTGTTGATAAATAACAGATCAAGGGGATTTAGTTTGTAGCACTCATTTCCTATTACGGCCTGATAGCCGTTTTCTAAAGGCATGATAATTTCAATACTTGTATGCCAGTGTGGCGGATAATCTTCAGTCTCCTGATTTTTCATCAATCGAAACTGTGAAGAATCATATGCAATCGTTTCTTTCATTCCTTTGAGATCTTCAATCATAGTAAAAGATAATCCCTTTCAAAAATAGCAAAATATAGGAAAAGTATAGCAAGAATCAATAAGGAAAACAATAGATTCTTTTTTATAATATAGAAAATGAACAAAAAAGGAGATTACTTATGGCTAAAACATTTAGAGAACGGGCGGAAGAACTTGTAGCACAGATGACGCTGGAGGAGAAGGTTTCCCAGACACTTCACGGAGCGGCAGAAATCGAGAGATTGGGAATTCCCAAATATAACTGGTGGAATGAGGCACTTCACGGAATTGCCAGAACGGGAACAGCGACATTATTTCCACAGGCAATAGGTCTGGCTGCATCTTTTGATGAAGAACTGGTTGCGGAGATGGCTGATATCATTGCCACTGAAGGACGTGCAAAATATAATATGCATGTGAAATATGGTGACAGAGACATCTATAAAGGTTTAACATACTGGGCACCTAATGTAAATATTTTCCGTGATCCGCGCTGGGGAAGAGGTCATGAAACGTATGGTGAGGATCCCTATCTTACATCACGCCTGGGCGTGCGGTTTATTCAGGCACTTCAGGGAGATGATCCTGTATATATGAAGGCAGTAGCCTGTGCAAAGCATTTTGCTGTACATTCCGGACCGGAAGGAGAGAGACATCATTTTAATGCTGTTGCATCCAAACAGGATATGTATGAGACTTATCTGCCGGCATTTAAAGCCTGTGTGCAGGAAGGAAAAGTAGAAGCTGTGATGGGTGCATATAACAGGACAAATGGAGAACCATGCTGCGGCAGTAAGACACTTCTGCAAGATATTTTGAGAGAAGAATGGGGATTTGAGGGGCACGTTGTCAGTGACTGCTGGGCAGTGCGTGATTTCCATGAAAATCATCATGTAACAAATGCACCGGTGGAGTCCGTAACGATGGCTATGAATCACGGTTGTGACTTGAATTGTGGTTGTACATACCCTCATCTGGTTCAGGCAGTACGTGAAGGAAGAGTTGATGAAAAACGAATCAATGAGGCGGTCATCAATCTTTTCACCACACGTATGAAGCTTGGTATGTTTGAAGAACCGGGAACAGTTCCATTCGATAGTATTCCTTATACAGAAAACGACACACCGGAACATAACCGTATAAACGAAAAGATTTCTGAAAAAACTCTGGTTCTTCTGAAAAATGAAGGAGGACTTCTTCCTCTGAATAAGAATAATATGAAAACCATCGGAGTCATCGGGCCAAATGCCAATAGCAGAGCAGCACTTGTGGGTAACTATGAGGGAACTGCTTCCCGCTATGTAACAGTTCTTGAAGGAATTCAGGATTATGTAGGCGATGATGTTCGTGTCATGTACTCGGAAGGATGTGCTTTATTTAAAGACCGTGTCTGTGTTCTCTCAGAACCAAACGATCGTCTGGCTGAAGTGAAAGGCGTATGCGAGGCCAGTGATGTGGTTATTGTCTGCCTTGGATTGGATGCTACACTGGAAGGTGAAGAGGGTGATACAGGAAATGAATTTGCCAGCGGTGACAAACCGGATCTGAACTACCCGGGGCTGCAGAATGAAATCCTCAAAGCGGCATATGAAAGTGGAAAACCGGTGGTTCTCGTTTCATTGACCGGAAGTGCTATGGATCTTAGCTGGGCTGACGAGCATATTCCGGCTATCGTACAGGCATGGTATCCTGGATCAAGAGGTGGAGAGGCTGTGGCACGTCTGTTGTTTGGAGAGTGTTCACCAGAAGGTAAACTGCCGGTAACCTTCTATCGTTCCGTGGAAGAACTGCCGGAGTTTACGGATTATTCCATGAAAGGAAGAACTTACCGTTATATGGAACAGGAAGCGTTATATCCCTTTGGCTATGGACTGTCATATACAGAGTTCAGTCTGTCAGAACCTGAGATTACAGTTTACGAAGGAGATAAGGTGTCCGAAACAGGAATCATTAGAAAGGGTACAGGAATGACTGTACGGACAGTGATTCGAAATATCGGTAAGATGGCCGGAGGAGAAACCGTACAGGTTTATGTAAAATCCTGCTGTGACGGAACTCCAAATCCCCAGTTAAAGGCTTTGAAAAAGGTATTTCTGAATCCGGGCGAGGAGCAGGAAGTCGTTCTGACTTTAAAACCGGAAGCTTTCGAACTGTTTGATATCGATGGCGCTGCACAGATTCTATCCGGTGAATACTGTGTTTATACAGGCACTTCACAGCCGGATAAAAGAAGTAAGACCCTGACAGGAAAAGGTGGATTTGTCAATACATTCGCAGCTGAAGTGTAAAACTGTGGTCTGGAAAGGAGCATGGGAAAAGTGATGAGATTATCTTCATTAGTCAGTGACGGGATGATTCTCCAGAGAGATGTAGAAAACAGTATCTGGGGATATGGTGAAAAGGGAAGAACGGTAGAACTGTCTTTTGAAAATTTTCAGGTTAAAACCATCTGTGGTGATGACGGATACTTTGAACTGATGATACCGGAAATGCCTGCCGGCGGTCCGTGGGAGTTCAGGATGACAGATGGGGAAGAAGAACTTGTGATTCATGATGTACTGTTTGGTGATGTATTTCTTCTGGGAGGGCAGTCTAATATGGAACTGCCAATTGAGCGGGTGATGGACCGGTATGCAGATGAAATTCTGCATACTTCAGAGGATGAAATCCGCATGTTCGAAGTCCCCAAGGAATATGTATTTGGAGAAAAACGTCAGGAATTAGAAAAGGGCTGCTGGATTAAAGCGAAAGGAGAAGAACTGCAGCTGTTCAGTGCTGTGGGATATTTTGCTGCAAAAGAAATTCATGATAGGGAAAGAATACCGGTTGGACTTCTGCAGACTGCTGTGGGAGGTACACCGGTGAAATCCTGGTGCAGCGAGGAGACTGTTACAGCTCTGGGTTATGATGCTGCGGAGATTGAAGAATGCCGCCAGAAAGGATATCCGGAAGCGACCATCAAAGCGGAAGAAGAAAGAGAGCTTTGGTGGAGAAAAGAGGCGTTGAAGGAATCCGGTGTGGATTGTGCTACAGATAGTAAGGGCAGTTTTTGTATTCCGGGATTCTTTGAAAATACTGTGTTGGATCAATTTTATGGCGGATTGCGCTTTACAAAAACCTTTGTGCTGGATGAAAAAGATGAACCGGAAAAAGGAGAAGCTATTCTTTATTTCGGTGCTATGATTGATGCAGATAAGATTTTAATTAATGGCACATTGATCGGTGAGACGGAATACCAGTACCCACCCAGAATTTATCGGATACCGGAGGGAATCCTTCATGCTGGAGAAAATATCATTGAAGTAAAATTGATGGTTTTCAGACAGGAAGGAGGCTTTGTACCTGGAAAGGTGTATGAACTTTGCTTTGGCAGTAATCTGGAGAAAAAGGTTTCTCTTTCCGGTGACTGGAATTATGAAATCATCCACCGGATGGAATCGCTGCCTCAGATGACATTTTTCCAGTATAAAGCATGTGGACTTTATCAGGGAATGCTCTATCCCATCAGAAGATGGAAAATCAAAGGATGTTTCTTTTATCAGGGTGAATCCAATACCGGGCGGCCGGAAACCTATGAGGAGGAATTTGGCACGATGATCGAGGAATGGAGAACCCTCTGGCAGATGCCGGATATGCCGTTCATTTTCGTTCAGCTGGCAGGATTTTCTGATGGCAAACTTTATACGAACGGCATACAGTGGGCAAGACTTCGTGAGGCACAGAGAAAAACAGCCGGTTTGCCATATGCCATGATGGTACAGGCTTATGACCTGGGAGAATACAACGATCTGCATCCTACCGATAAGAAAACAGTCGGCGTACGTGCAGCACTTGCGGCAGAAACATTGATTTATGGCAGAAACGTATCATACCGAAATCCGGAGCTTGCTGCAGCCATTAGAAATACTGGAAGTATAAAGTTTGTTTTTGAACCGTCAGGCATTGTATTGCATACAGAGAAAAGAACTCCGGATCTGAAAGAAGTACCGGGAGTTTCTCTGCGACAGGATAAGAATGAACCGGTCAGAGGTTTTGATATTATTTGTAAAGATGGAAGCAGTAAGGCAGTTGAGGGAAGACTGACAGGAGAAAATACTGTCGAAGTATCCATAACGGAAGACACCGTTGGAGTATCCTATGCATGGAATGACTGTCCGTGGGAAGCAAATTTATACAGCGATGAGGAATTGCCGGTAGTTCCTTTCCAGATTATATTTCAGGAGATATCATAAGAAATGAAAATATTTGATGGTGGGTACTGTGTACCTTTTCTAGTAGAGGAAGATGCTTATGAGGGTGTAAAAATGAAGATGGCTGCCGATATCCGGTGAGAATGTATGTGGAACCTTTTGGAAAACCTCGCCTGATGGTTTCACGTGCAGATGATGACAGAATCCTTGTGAAAAATTATGGGATCTGTGAATCAATGGAAATCCGAGATTTTCTCTATGCGGGAAATCGTGAGGTCATCCTTGAAGTGGCGAATGACGGTGAAGGCTCTTTTCTCTGTGAAATAGAAGCAGAACCCTGTAAATGGCTGAAACTGGAAATGAGCAGCAGAGAGGTAAAAGATCAGGAAATTCTCAAGCTGATTTGCTGCCCGGGCAGTTCCGGTGAATGCTGATGGGGACTGGTGCGAAGATAATCCGGTTGTTTCGTATTATTTGATGGCTGAGGAAGAGGCTGTATATACAGCAGAAATCTGGACATCACCATCAAATCCTGATGTACCTGGAGACCATCTGTCTCTTGCGGTGAGAAATGCAACAACAGGTGAACTATGGAAAAAGGCAGACACTGTTCCGGAGAACTATCGGGCGGGAAATCCGGATGATGATTTCTGGGCTGCGGGTGTCATAGAACAGGTTCATAAAACCTGCGTACCGATTTATCTGCACAAAGGATTCAATGAAGTGCAAATAGAACTTTTAAGCAAAATTCCTGCTGTAGAAAAAATTATTTTCTACAGGGAAGGCACCACCCCCCGGATCTCATGTATGGGTCCTGCAGAAAGCTGGAAGAGATAGTGCTGGATGTTTGAGACATGATATGGTATGATAGCCACAGGAGGGCAGCGTATGAAGAGACTGATTGTTAGATTAGAACATATTATGAATGACTTTAACCTGAAGAAAAAGCTTCATATTCTGTATATCTATTGTATGCTGATACCACTTATCATTACAGACAGTGTTATCCTATTTATTGTGGTTCAATCCGAGAGAGTGGAGCAGCGGCATGTGATGGAAAATGATGCAAGTGCTGTTATATATAATCTTTCCCGGGAAGTGGAAAATGCCGCAATGAAAGCAAAAAATATTTATATGAACGAGTATATCGAGGAGTTTTTGAATCGACAGTATGAGACTCCTCTGGATTATGTGACGGGACATCAGGAATTTATGAAGAATTCACTGTTTGAGACCAGTATGGGTACGGATAATACAGTGGTTACGATTTATGCGGACAATGATACTATTATCAATGGCGGACATTTCATCCGTCTGTCTGATGTGCGTGAGACAGAATGGCATAGATATTTGCAGGAAGCGGGAAATAATTCAGTATTGTATTTTTATTATGACCAGTGGAAAAGTCCTGCAGTGCAGCCGCGGCGCAGCGTGTTATTTATCAGAAAACTAAATTTTTCCGGACAGGACAGCTGTGAAAAAATAGTGACGATTGAAATGGATTACAGTAGTCTTGTACGCAATCTGGATAATATGAATTATGAGTCTGAGATCTATATATGTAAAGATAATAAGATTTTGCTTTCTAATAACGGATATAATCAGCCAGGGCGGCCTTTTAGCGAATGGAAGGAAAACATACAGCCGGATTATCAGAAAGAATACAGTGCTTATGGAGAACATCTACAGATTGCAGTCTGTAAAAGAAGTCGTGGGATACGGGCACAGATATGGAATCATATGCCGTTGATTGTTTTTCTGGTGTTGATTAATACGGTGATGCCGTGGATTCTGATGCGGCTTATTAATCGTTCTTTTACTGCCAGGGTGGAAGAATTGAGCAAAGCATTTGATCACGTAGATGCGGATCATCTTCAGGAAATCTCATATGTGCGGGGGAAAGATGAAATAGGCAGTCTGATGCTCAATTATAATCACATGGCATCCCGCCTGAATGATCTGATTCAGACGGTGTATAAGGATCGTCTGAGAGAACAGGAGATGGATATTGCCAGACAGAATGCAGAACTTCTGGCACTGCAGAGTCAGGTGAATCCTCACTTCCTGTTTAATGCCCTGGAGAGCATTCGGATGCACAGTATCTTAAAGAAAGAGTATGAAACTGCGGATATGGTGGGAAAACTGGCCGTGATGGAACGTCAGAATGTGGATTGGAGTACAGATTTTGTCAGAATGAAAAAGGAACTGGAATTTGTGGAGGCATATCTGGGACTTCAAAAGTATCGTTTTGGAGACAGACTTTCCTATGAGCTGGACATAGAACCGGAATGTGAGGATATTCAGATTCCAAGACTGACTTTCGTAACTTTTGTGGAAAATGCATGTGTACACGGGATTGAGAGTAAAACAGCTTCCTGCTGGATTTTTGTCCGGGTTTATCGTAAACATGAGGATATCTGGATCGAAGTGGAGGATACCGGAAGCGGTATGGATGAGGACAAAGTGGCTGAAATAAAGGAAAAGATGTGTAATGCAAGCATCGAGAAACTAAGAGAAAAGGGGCGTGTAGGTATTATCAATGCCTGCCTCAGACTGAAAATGATAACGGATAACAAAGTGTGTTTTCATATAGAGAGTGAAGTGGGAATCGGTACTACTATTCAGATCAGGATGCCGATAGACTCTCTGGATGATAGAATACAGATGTACAGATAAGACTTCAACAGGGGTCTTGGGAATGGAAAAGAAACAAAGGAGATAAGAACATGCTGCGGGTTTTGCTGGTTGATGATGAACCTTTTATTGTACAGGGACTTATGGTGTTTATTGACTGGGAACAGGAAGGGTATGAGATTGTATATACTGCTGCCGATGGAGCAGAAGCACTTACATATCTGAAAGAGCATAAGGTGGATCTGGTCATTGCAGACATTAAGATGCCGGTAATGAGTGGACTAGAACTTTTGGAGACAATACGCAGAGAAAATATTTCAGATGCTTATTTTATAATTTTAAGTGGTTACAGCGATTTTTCCTATGCACAGCAGGCAATTCGTTATGAATGTATGGAATATATTTTGAAACCGGTGGAAAAAGAGGAACTTTTGGGTGTACTGCGCAGAGTAGCCAAAGTGTCAGAAGCTGCCAGGGAAAATGAAAAGAAAAAACAAAAGCTGGAACATGAGTATCTGGCCAGAAATATCATTTCACTTCTTTGCGGAAAATACGACCGAGTTAATCTGGAATATATAAAAAGTCATATGAATCTTTCAGACAGTGTCAGATATGTTTATTTGGAACCCTATAATATAGGAGACATGTCCGAACAGGAGGATGGGGAATACCGTCTGATTCAGAGAAAACTGTATCAGGCCTGTCAGGATTTCCTGAAAGAAGACTGCAGTCACTGTTTCTTTGATGTGTCCTGGAATGAGAAGAATTACGATATAGGTTTTATTTACTGTGATTATATGGCGAAGAACCGGGCAATCAGTGAAGTTGAGTATCTGAGCGACTTTCAGGAGAGTCTTGAACTGGCAATTCAGCGTCCTGTAAAATTGCTGGCGGGTAAAAAAGTATCAGACATTTCTGGACTGGCAAAATCCTATAGTACCGCCTGTGTATTGAACTCTCTGGAAGCATTTCGTGCAAAAAAGAAAATGTATTTTTATGAAGAAGAGGTACAGATTCATAATGGGGGTATTATCCTGTGCAAACAGAACCTGGATGCGTTGATATCAGCCATTGAGCAAAACGATAAGATACAGATCCGTAAATGTGTGGAAAATCTGTATGAAGAAATGCAGCAGATGGGACTTGCCGCAGATACAGTGAATCTTAACATTAATTATTTCCTGTTTCAGCTGATTTATCTGGCAACCGAGCAGGATGATTGTGTCGATCAGAAAGAAATTCTACATTTCATTGGTGAAAGTACATTTGAAGAGGGAGTCACCAGAGGCAGCAGTGTGCATATGGTGCATTTTGCTCTGGAGTATGCAGAATATCTGGCTCAGCTTCGCAAAAATATTTCCAGGGGAGGCGTACTTGGAGATATTGAGAAAGAAATACGCGAAAATTATGCAGAGAATCTTACTTTGAGAGAATTGAGTAAAAAGTACTATGTGAACAGTGCTTATCTGGGACAGATATTCCGGAAAAAGTTCGGACAGTCATTTAAAGAGTATCTGAATAACTATCGGATGGAGCAGGCAGTTCAGAGACTGTTGTATACCAGTGATAAAATCTATCAGATTGCTATGGATGTGGGATATAAAGACTGCGATTATTTTATTAACCGTTTTATTGCAGCAAAGGGATGCACACCTGCAAAGTTCCGCAGACAGGGCGGAGTATTGAAAAACTGAGAAAATGGAAGAAATTTTCCAAATGAAAAAAGACAGGATAAATGATAGGGTTCTATAATTTGTCCTGTCTTTTTGTATGCTTTGTCCGGTTGAGGTTTTTTTTGTAGAAGGTACAATATAGTAAATTGATAAGTCGTATTTGTTCTGCAGACGAATAGGAAAATATTTATAGTATCAAAAGAAATAGGAGGATGGGGTCTATGAAAAGAAAATGTTTAATATCCCTTATGCTGTTAGCGGCGGTGTCAATGGCGGCCTGTGGCAAAGCAGAAAAAGAAACAGACACAGGTGCAGAGTCATCTGATGGCGAAGTAAAAGAATTTACTGCATTCTTTGCAGTTCCCGGTTCAGAAATCAATGATGATAATGAAATTCAGCAGAAAATTGCTGAGATTACAGGTGCTAAATGTAAAGAGACATGGCTTACAGGACAGACTGCTCAGGAAGCAGTAGGAACATTAATCGCCGGTGGTGAGTATCCGGATATGATTGATGGTGGAGATGGTATGGCACAGCTTTATGATGCTGGTGCACTGGTTGCACTGGATGATTATATCGATAAGTATCCGAATATCAAAGAATATCTGACTGAAGAACAGTGGGATAAGCTTCGTCAGGATGATGGACATATTTACTGGATTCAGCAGTTCGGCAATATTTATGGTGAAGAGAAAGCAACTACTCATAATGATGAGGCTTTCTGGATACAGGCTCGTGTTCTTGAATGGGCAGGATATCCTGAAATCAGCACAATGGATGAATATTTTGACCTGATCGAAAGTTATAACGAAGCAAATCCTGTGATGGAAGACGGAACAGCCCATATTCCTTACACAATCCTCTGTGATGACTGGCGTTATTTTTGTCTGGAAAATGCTCCTCAGTTCCTGGATGGATATCCAAATGATGGTTCTGTTATTGTAGATCCGAATGAATTAAAGATTATCGATTACAATACAACACCTACTGCTAAAAGATATTTCGGAAAATTGAATGAAGAGTATCAGAAAGGCATTGTAGATCCGGAATCCTTTACACAGACTTATGATGAATATATTGCAAAACTTTCCACCGGACGTGTGCTGGGTATGATTGACCAGTGGTGGGATTTTGCTTATACCGTAAATGATGCACTGAAACAGCAGGGACTTGATAAAAAGGGATGTGACTACATACCACTTCCGATTACGATTGAAAAAGGAATGAAGAACCAGTGGCATAACTCCGGCGGTGCTCTGAATGTTGCCAGCGGTCTTGCTATTACCACTAGCTGTGATGATGTAGAAGGTGCTCTTCAGTTTGTGAATGATCTTCTTTCTCAGGAAGTACATGACCTTCGTTACTGGGGTATTAAAGATGTTGATTATTCTGTAGATGAAAATGGAGAGTATTATCGTACAGAAGACATGAGAAAGAAGGATTCCGATACAGCGTATAAGGCTTCTCATAAATGTGTATATTCTTATTTCCCACAGTATATCGGAACAAGCCGTGATGGAATCAACGCAATGCAGCCACAGTATCAGGCAAAAGAGTTTTATGAGGGATTGTCAGATGATGTAAAAAAATGCTTCGATGCTTATGGTGCTGAAACATATGTAGACATGCTTGGAACCAGTGAGGCTCCGGGACCATGGTATCCAATGTATTCTTTCTCAAGTGCTATGACAACAAGCACACCTGGTGGTATTGCATGGACAAAGATGGGAGAAATCAAGCATGAATATCTTCCTAAAGTAGTAATGGCATCAGATTTTGAAGCTGCATGGGATGAGTACATGAGTGTATACGAAAAATGTAATCCTCAGGATTTCCTGGAAGAAATGCAGACAGAACTTGATCGCAGAATGGAAGAAGCCAAGAAGTATCAGTAGAATATAAGTGAATAAATCGGGCAGATGTCGGTTTCGGTATCGCGTGACAGACCGGTTCATCTGCCCTCTCTTTTTAGGAGGAGACTATGGCTGCTATAGAAAAAAGAAAAAAAGAAAAAGTAACAGAAATGAAAGTGAAAATCACTTGGAAAGAAATAAAAAGACAGAAAGCTCTGCTGATCTGGTCAGCCTTTATTGTATTATATGGTGTGATTTTCTGCTATTTGCCACTGGGAGGATGGCTGATGGCTTTCCAGGATTACCGTCCCAAGGATGGACTTCTGCATTCTCAGTTTGTAGGATTGGCAAAGTTCCAGCAGTTGTTTTCTGATGCCACATTCCTGCGTGTTATCAGAAATACACTGGCTATGGGTGTAATCAACCTGGTAGCAACCTTCTTTATGGCAATTTTATTTGCTATTTTGTTGAACGATGTAAAATCTCAGGGTGGAAAAAAAGTAGTGCAGACAATCTCTTACCTGCCGCACTTCCTGTCCTGGATTATCGTTACTGGTATTCTGCATGACGCACTGTCCGGAACGGGTATTGTAAATGAGTTTCTTTTGAAATTCGGTATTCTTGATCAGCCTCTGAATTTCTTCGCTCATCCAAAATTCTTCTGGCCAATCGTGGCATTTGCCAATGTATGGAAGGAAACAGGATGGAATGCCATTATTTATCTTTCTGCAATTACATCCATTGACCCTTCCCTTTATGAAGCGGCCAATATTGATGGGGCCGGAAGATGGCAGAGAATCCGCTATATTACATTACCGGGAATCCGTCCGACTATTATGATTCTTCTTCTGATGAATGTAGGTAACGTATTAAATGCAGGTTTTGAAATCCAGTACCTGTTAGGTAATGGTCTGGTACAGAGCGTGGCACAGACAATTGATATTTACGTATTGAAATGGGGTATCAGCCAGAATGACTTTGCAATTGGTACTGCGGCAGGTATCTTCAAGAGTTTTGTCAGCATCGTGCTTGTTGTCATCGCCAATGAGATTGCAAAACGGACCGGTGACGAGCGGCTGTTTTAGGAAAGGAGAAATCAGACTATGGAAAAACTTCACAAAAGGAAAAAAACATCGGTTGGGGATACCATCTTCGTGATATGTAATACCCTGTTCATGATTCTATTCGTGCTGATTACACTATATCCGATTCTGAATACAGTGGCAATTTCACTTAATGACGGTACGGATGCATTGAGGGGTGGGATTTATCTGTGGCCCCGAAAATTTACCTGGAAGAACTATCTTACCGTTTTACAGAAAGATAACCTGCTGACAGGTGCTTATATTTCTGTGGCAAGAACAGTAGTTGGAACTTTGCTGGCCCTGATTGCCAATGCAATTCTGGCATTTATCGTCAGCAGAAAACGTTTCCTGTTCAAAAAACAGTTGTCACTGTTCTGGGTTATTACCATGTATGTAAACGGTGGCATGATTCCAACATTCCTGCTGTACAAAAACCTGGGAATGACAAACAGTTTCTGGGTTTATGTAATTCCTGGTATGTTCAGTGCCTTTAATATGTTAGTTATCCGTACCTATATGAACGGTCTTCCGGAGAGTCTGGAAGAGTCTGCACAGCTTGATGGTGCCGGATACACAACGATTTTCTGGAAAATCACTTCACCGCTGTGTAAACCGGTGTATGCGACCGTAGCTTTGTTTGTGGCAGTTGGTCAGTGGAACTCCTGGTTCGATGCCATGCTGTACAACCGTATGAGCGACCACCTGACAACCTTGCAGTATGAGTTGATGAAACTGCTTTCTTCCGTTACCAATCAGGGTAATTCTGTAGAAGCTATGAAAAATGCAGCAGGTGCAGTTACTCCAACATCTGTACGTGCAGCAGCTACCGTATTGACCATGTTGCCGATTGTCTGCCTGTATCCGTTCCTTCAGAGATACTTTGTAGCCGGTCTGACCATCGGAGGAGTAAAGGAATAAGATAAAGATGGAAAAGGGAGCCGTTTACACAGGAATTTATCCAAATATATTCGAATTAGCCGGATATGAGAAAAAGGAAATAGAAAATAGAATAGATCAAATATTTCAGACTCTTTTTTATGGGAGTGATGAGGAAAGAATTTATCATTCCGTTGGTTGTGAGCTTGGATACATAGAGGATACCGGTAATCTGGATGCACGTACGGAAGGTATGTCTTATGGTATGATGATGTGTGTGCAGATGAATAAAAAAGAAGAGTTTGACAGGATATGGAAATGGGCAAGAACTTATATGTATATGACCGAAGGTGAAAATGCCGGATATTTTGCATGGTCCTGTGGAACAGACGGCACAAGAAACGCTGATGGTCCCGCACCGGACGGAGAAGAGTTCTTTGCAATGGCATTATTTTTTGCCTCTCATCGCTGGGGCGACGGGGAAGGGATTTTTGCTTATAGCGAAGAGGCAAAAAAGTTGCTGCATACCTGTATTCATAAAGGAGAAAACGGAGAAGCGGGACGTGCCATGTGGGATCCGGATAACCACCTGATACGTTTTATTACCGAAGTGGATTTTTCAGATCCTTCCTATCATCTGCCTCATTTTTATGAATTATTTGCACAGTGGTCTTACGAAGAAGACCGTTCTTTCTGGGAGGAAGCAGCGAAGGCAAGCAGGGAATACTTGAAGAAGGCATGTCACCCTGTGACCGGCCTGTGTGCAGAGTATGCAGAGTATGATGGAACCCCTTGCACAAAAGGGCAGAATATCTGGGGGAGACATGACTGGTATTACAGTGATGCCTATCGCACGATTGCTAATATTGCTCTGGATTATGCCTGGTTTGGTGCAGATGAGTGGGAAGTGGAAGAAGGAAAGCGCTTTCTGAAATTTTTCTGTGAGACAGCAGGGGAGGAACATCAGGATGGAATTTTTGCCATTGATGGTACGGTGATTCCCGGGAAAGCCCTGCATCCGGTGGCTATGACAGCAGTAAATGCACAGGCAGGATTGCTGGTACAGAATGAACATGCTCTTGCCTGTGTCCGCAAGTTCTGGAATACACCTCTGCGCACAGGAAACAGGAGATATTATGATAATTGCCTTTATTTCTTCGCTTTTCTTGCATTAAGTGGAAATTATAGAATCTATTAACAGGAGATATTGATATGCATTTTGCAAACAATCCAATTTTGCCGGGTTTTCGTCCGGATCCTTCCATCTGCAGAGTGGGAGACGATTATTATCTTGTAACATCAACCTTTGCTTATTTTCCTGGTGTTCCTGTTTATCACAGCAAAGATCTGGCTAACTGGGAGCAGATTGGTCATGTACTTACCCGGGAATCTCAGCTTCATCTGGAAAATGCCGGACATTCCAGGGGAATTTATGCACCGACCCTACGGTATTTTCAGGGGCGATATTACATGATTACAACAAATGTTTCTCATCGAAACAATTTTATTGTAACTGCTGAAAAACCGGAGGGACCCTGGTCTGATCCTTATTATCTGGATGAAGATGCTCCGGGGATTGATCCCAGTCTGTTTTTTGACGAAGATGAAGATGGAACAGTTCATTGCTATTATGTAGGAACAAGACCAAACCAGAAGCACGGAGTTCGTTATAATGGGGACTGGGAGATATGGGTTCAGGAACTTGATTTGAAGACAATGGAGCTTATTGGTGAAAGCAAAAAAATCTGGAAAGGTGCCATGCATCATGTGATCTGGCCGGAAGGACCTCACCTTTACAAAAAGGATGGTTATTATTATCTGATGAATGCTGAGGGAGGTACAGGACCAAATCACAGTATGACGATTTCCAGAAGCAGAAGTGTGTGGGGACCATATGAGGGCAATCCCAATAACCCTATTCTGACTCATCGTCATCTGGGAAATGATTATCCCATCACTGCTGTGGGTCATGGTGATCTGGTGGACGATGGCCATGGAAACTGGTATGTGGTTATGCTGGGTTCCAGAAAATGCGAAGGCTATGTAAATACAGGTCGCGATACATTTCTTGCGAAAGTGACATGGGAAGATGGATGGCCTGTTGTGAATCCGGGAGTCGGTATGCTGGAGTCGGTAGTCGAACTTCCGGGAGATGGGGCAGAAATGAAACCTGAAAGCCAGGTATACCATTTCTTCGAGAAGAAACTCCCGATGGAATGCATGACTCTTCGGAAGCCTCTTTGGGAAAAATACGATCTTTTCCAGAGAAGTGGATATCTGAGACTTCCGACTTTGCCGCAGACATTAAATGAAACATCCTGTCCTGCTTTCGTTGCTGTAAGACAGAAGGAATATCTGTATCTTGCATCTGCGGGAATAGAGTTTTCCCCCTGTGTAAATGGGGAGGAAGCTGGTCTTGCCATTCTGTGTGATGAGACACATCATGTTCGGTTTACCAAAATGATGTGTGACGGTAAGGTGCAGCTGGTACTCGATCGTCGTCTGGGTGACAAAGAAGAAAAACTGGCTGCTGAAGAAATCGAAGACGGATTTGTAAATCTGGAAATCAGAGGCAGAGGACAGAAGACAGATTTCTACTATAAAGTTCAGGGAAAAGAAAAGATGCTGCTTGTTTCTGATGTGGATATGACAGGATTGAGTACTGAACTGGCGGGCGGTTTTACAGGTTGCTGCCTAGGAATGTATGCATCCTCCAATGGTGAAATTTCAGAAAATCATGCGGACTTTGCATGGATGGCTATTGAAAACCAGTAAGAGTATCCGTTATAATAATTAAAGATTCTAAGCTGTGTACCCCCGGAAATTCCAGCGGAATTTCCGGGTACTATTATCTTGAAAAGGGTATCATGTTATGCAAAGCATGGTGCACCCCTCATAGCAGGTACACCGAAGCATACTTTAATTTCTAAGAGAGGAAACGGATATATGAGAAAGTACTGGAAACAATGTACACTTTTATGCTGCGTCGTAGCTCTGGTGGGAACAGCATTTTGGCAAATAGGAAATAGGAAAAAGTCGGAGATTAGAAAATATTCGGCTTTTTTTTCCGTTCCAGGACAGGAGATTGATGAAGATAATGAGATAAAAAAGAAAATCGCGGAACTGACAGGAGCAGAATGTGAAGAGATATGGCTGGTAGGACAGACTTCCGATCAGGCTATTGCTTCCTATATTGCCGGAGGAGAGTATCCGGATTTTATTTCCGGCAATATTGATTTATATGAAGCAAATGCTTTGATTCCGGTTGATGAGTATTGGGATGAATACCCGAATCTGCGCAGTTATTTTACTGATAGTCAGTGGGAGCTGTTAAAACAGGAGGATGGGCATATTTACTGGATCCCCCAGTTTGGGAATCAAAAAAATCCATCAGAAGATATTCTGCATAATGGCGAAGCATTCTGGATACAGACAAGAGTATTAAAATGGGCGAAGTATCCGGAAATACGTACGTTGGAAGAATACTTTAATCTTATTGAGGCTTATGTGGACGCTCATCCTCTGGATGACCTTGTACCATATACTGTTCTTTGTGATGACTGGCGATATTTTTGTCTGGAAAATGTGCCGCAGTTTTTAGATGGCTATCCTAATGATGGCTGCTGCATTGTGAATCCAAATACATTAAAAGTGGAGGATTATAATACCACAGCCACGGCAAGAAAATATTACCGGATATTAAATGAAGAATTTCAGAAAGGAATTCTTGATCCAGAGTTCTACACACAGACTTATAGTGAGTATCTGGAAAAACTTGCTACCGGACGTGTTCTTGGTATGTCAGATCAGTGGTGGCAGTTTTATTATACCGTGGATGATATGTTGCGTCAGCAGGGAGAGGGAATGAATTATGTGCCTCTTCCCATTACAATCGACAGAAATGTACAAAATAAGTGGCATACCCAGAATGGAACTTAGCCAGATGTTTCAGGAGGAATATCTGTCACAGTAAGTTGTAAAGATGTAAAGGGGGCTTTTCAGTTCCTTAATGATTTGCTCAGAGAGGATATTCAGAAACTTCGTTTTTGGGGAATTGAAGGGGTAGATTATGAAGTGGACGAGAACGGATTGTTTTATCTGACCGAAGAGCAGAGAGATATGGTTGCTGATTCGCAGTATAAAAATACACATTTTTGCTCTTATGCTTATTTTCCACGATTAGAAGGAAATTATGAAGATGGAATCAATGCTTTTTCACCGGAATTTCAGCCGGAGGAATTTTATGCTGCTCTGCCGGAGGATGTGAAAGAATGTTTGTCAGCGTATGGATGTAATGACTATGTAGATATGCTGGGAAATCATGATATACCGGGAGAGTGGTTTCCCGTGTATGCCTATGCGGATATTCTGACAACGGGTTCTGAGGCAGGACTGGTATGGAAGAAAATGGATCAGGTGAAACGTGAATATCTGCCACAGCTGGTTATGACAGAGGATTTTGATTCTATCTGGGAGAAGTATATGGAAAGTTACGAATCCGTTCATCCGGAGATATTTTTTGCAGAAATGCAGAAAGTAGTGGATGAGCGGACGGGAAACAAAAGTGAATGATGACAAGGAGACTTATACAATGAAAGATTTTTACAATCCTTTAATTGGCATGGACTATCCGGATCCTGATCTGATACGCGTGGGGGATACCTGGTATATGATCAGTACAACCATGCACTTTATGCCGGGGGGTGAGATTCTTCGTTCTTATAATCTGGCAGATTGGGAGCGTGTGGGTTACGTTTTTGATGATCTGGATCATACACCGGCACAGTGTATGGAGAATGGAGAAAATATTTACGGACAGGGTATGTGGGCAGCATCCCTGCGGTATCATAATGGCATATTCTATGTGTGTTTTGTTGCCAATGATACCCATCGAACTTATCTGTATCAGTCAGAAAATATAGAAGGGCCGTGGAAAAAACAGTATATCGAAGGATTTTACCATGACTGCTCTCTTTTGTTTGATGATGACAGAGTTTATATTGTATATGGAAATACACAGATTTATATTACAGAATTAACTGCTGATCTGAGCAGTCCGAAACCTGGAGGATTGCACAGAAAGATAATTGAGGATACAGGAAATGTGCGTCTGGGATATGAAGGAGCTCATGCATATAAAATTAACGGTAAGTATTATGTATTTCTGATCCATTGGCCCAATGACGGAGCAGGAAGAAGAACAGAGGCATGTTTTATATCAGATAGCCTGGAAGGTGAATTTATCGGACGGGATATACTGGATGATGATCGAGGATATTTTAATTTCGGTGTGGCACAGGGAGGAATTGTAGATACCCCGGAAGGCGAATGGTATGCCTTCCTTTTTCAGGATTCTGGAGCTGTAGGGAGAATTCCGATTTTGGTTCCGGTAGATTTTACCCATGGATTTCCAGAATTTGGAAGTAATGGTAGAATAGTGGAACCAGTTTTGCTACGGGACAGAAAACCGGAATATGTATACGAACCCCTGACTGCGAATGACAAGTTTCAGTATAAAAAGGAAGATGGAAAAATATCGTTTCATAAAGCATGGCAGTGGAATCATGTGCCAGATGATCGCCTGGTTGACTGTGATGAAAATGGAGGATTAAAACTAACTGCTGGTTATTTGTACCATGATTTGTGTGAAGCACGAAATACATTAACGCAGAGAATGATCTGGCCCGGGTGCCGTGCTTCGGTAGTTGTTGACGGAACGAATCTTAATAATGGTGATTATGCAGGAATCTGTGCACTTCAGGGCTGTTATGGAATGATTGCCATAACGCGTGAAGGGGAGCGGTATTATCTGGTTATGCGTGCAGGAAGTCCTGCTGATGACAGTCGATATCCTGTCATCCGAAAAGGCGGAAAACCTGTGGAGTATGAGAGGGTTAAGTTGGATTGTGCGGTTGCTCATCTGGAACTCTGTGCTGATTTTTCTGATATGAAAGATATTGTAGTTTTCCGATATTGGAGTCATGGCGAGTGGAAAAGATTAGGGAGCGTACATAAATTGTATTTCAAGTTGGACCATTTTACAGGCTGCAGAGTTGGATTGTTTTGTTATGCATCTGAGAAAACAGGGGGAACTGCAGTGTTTCGTGATTTTACATTGCAGAATTTATGTATTGACAACCGATACCAGCCTTAGTATTATCTCATCTTTGACACTTAAGTAGATTAAAACACCTCGCAAACCCAGTGTTTATGCTGGTTGCGAGGTGTTTTGCTCTCGTTTTGAAGTATGGTAATTTATTCCCTGCCCTTACTTTTTTTCTGAATCGTTTTCATCTGACTTTTCGTAATGAACTGAAAGTCTGTTTCAAAACCGCACACTGAATGCAGAGTATCGGTTAGCTTATCCCGTGTATACAGAGGCATGAATCCCTGTTCCTGTACATCAGCAAAATTCATGGTTTTGAGTTTGTCCAAAATCGTTTCACAAGTATAAATGTTTCCTAAACTCTTTTCCAGATAACGGTAGATGACTAATGAAAGAAAACAGATCAAAAAATGTGCTTTGATGCGTATTTCATCTTGCAGATATACAGGTCTGGCTTCAAAATCGGTTTTCATGATGCGGAAACATTCTTCGATTTCCCATCGTCCCTCACTTACTTTCAAGATATCTTTTACATCATCGTACAGCAGATCTGTTGTTACTGCATACAATCCATCATAAAGTGCTTCGTTTTCAATCTTATCTGTATCCAGATAGTTTTTGATCTTCGCAATCTCACCATCTTCAGTAACAGCGGTCTTTCCGATAAATCTGGCTGGATCGTTTGGATTTTTTCGTTCTTTTTTTATCTTCCCGGATTTGAGCATTTTTTCAGCACGCTCCACTTGGGTATCACGTATCGCTTTCTGATATTTGGCATATTTAGGAGAGTATGTGATGATAAGACGTTGGTGCAGGGAATGCGGAGTATAAGGCTCATCCTTATAATATAATCCAGAATCGTCTTCTGGAATCCTTGAAAGATCAACCGGTGAATCATCCGAGACACGCTTAAAGCCTGTCTTATCCAAAGCCCAATTTTTATCCTCTTTATTTAGCTTTTTAATAGACTGAGTAACGATAAATGCCCGTTCTCCTGCATGATTGATTCTTTTAATGGCTTCTGAACCAAGCCCTGCATCGCTGCAGTAGATAAATTTAGTGCAGCCAAAATCCCGAAGCACTTTTTCTTCCAGAGGTTTTAATGAAGTCTGTTCATTTGCATTTCCTGGGAAAAGTGAGAAAGCAAGAGGGATTCCGTCTCCATCCATGAACATTCCCATCTGTATGATTGGGTTTGGACGGTGTTCTTTGCATTTACCGTATTTTTTGTCACCATCTTCCTGCTCGAGCTCAAAGAAATAGTTTGTACAATCATAATAGAGTATCTTATCATTTCTCTTTTCAAGAAGATGGCTGTTTTTGTATACCTCAGCTTGAATAAAATCACATTCGTTTCCTAATACATCAAGAGCCCGGTATATGTCATGCAGCTGATAGGAAGGTTTTTCCAAAAATTCAGAAGCTACTTTAAATGAGGAACGTTTACTTACTGGTTCTAAAATCCTGGCATAGATCAGGTCAGAAAGAATGGCATTGATATCATATTTGAATTTATGTTTGTCCCGAAGCTTTCGGCAAGTCTTATCAAGATGAAGACGATAGTAAAAAGCCTGCGGAAAAAGATATCCTCCCCGATAAAAGGCCTGCTGATTATAATCAAGCTTTTGGTCAGCATGAAAAGTTATCTGGACAGATTTAGTCTGTTGCTCTTTTTTGTATTTTATTGTTTCCAATCTGGCTTCTTCTCTAGCCCATTTCATAACATCATCACGAGTCGGTCCGTGCTCAGGGAGTAAATCTTTGAGTGTACCAAGTTTACGGACAATCACAGAAGTACTAACCCCTTTGTTGTTGATGTATCCTTTTGAAATATAAAAGGATTCTGAATTTTTTGATTTTGATGTCGTAACTCGCATAAAAAAATCCTCTATACCTTATTCTATCATATACTGCAATAAAATACAATAGATTAAAACAATAGATCAGGGTTGTTTCACGAACTATTTCAAGAGCATTTCTAACTCATACAATCTTAATTCTACATCTCCCATATTGTTTCTGTCGATCTGCTCACATAAAAAAGCGCAAATTATCCCTATCCCCTTTACAATGCCTTTTTTCAGAGATATTCTTTATACATAGTCAATACAGACCGGCTATGCCTTTAAACACATATCGTTCTCGCAAGTCTGCGTTGTCACAAAAACAGTCCATCATTTCTGTCATTATATTTGTGATACCTGTCTCGTGCATTGCCAGACGCAGGATGTTATATGCATATTTTCTGATGAGCGCCAGATTATTTCGGGATTTTTTGGCAGGTGAGCGATCTTCCCTGAATGTGTCGTCCAACACATGATGGAGCCGGTTTTCTATTGACCAGTGCATTCTTTTTATGCTGCCCAGCTCCTCTGCGGTAAGAATAAGGTCTGTTATCAGTGCGGTACACTGAATATCCTTTCCGACCCCTTCTTCCGCAGATGGTCCTGGAACTCTTCTGGATCCTTTTTTCATAAACTCTTCCCTGGATGGAGTGACATCGTTCTTCTGGCTGTCCTTTTCAACCGGCACTCTTACCTGCTTGATCCGTCCAATACTCTGAACGTTCGCCCATTCTTTTCGGCTTTTGGTCAGGTTTGAGGCATCTTTACATATTTGACAAGTCCTATACTCATTTCTGTCCCGATTTTTTTCCATCTGACTGATTTCTTCATATTTCTCAAGATACTCCCGCATTACAGGATCTGTAGTTTCGCCTTTTTTCTTTTTAGCAGTTTCCGCTTCCAGTTTGTCCATGAACGTATGGATCTCCTCATAAGCCTCTGGTTGGTTTTTCTTTACTGTCAGCACAAAATGTCCTTCCTGTTCATGGATCTGGTCCATGATTGCGGTCTGCGTTCCAATCGCATCAATCGTTATAATACTTCCACTGATATCCAGAAGTTTCAACAATTCAGGAATCACCGCAATCTCATTCGTCTTTGAATCTACAGGAAGCTGTGCAAGCAGCAATCCCCGGACAGTTTCCACGACGTTCAAAATCATTGGAGTTGCCGCACATTTTGTCTTTTCCGTTGCGCCACAGAGTGCTTTCCCGTCAATTGCAAGATGGGTATTCTTCGAGTCCACGATTTCTCCAATCCATTCCATAAAAGCACACAAGGCTAATTCCTCATCAATTCCGCTCAGCATCCGACTAATCGTGGAAGGCGAGGCGATCCCGTATTTCAATTCCATATGTTTCCGCAGCCATTCCAGGTTATGTTTGCACCAGTTAAGACTCCTGCGGATCGTTGTCCTGCCACAAAGAAATCCGATTGTGACACATACCAGCATTTCTGCCAGATCGTGTCTTTTCTCTCTGTTGCATCGATAATCTGGAATCTGCCTGAAATAATGAATCAGTTTTTCTGTCAGAAATGGTTTTTCAGCACATTTCCAGAGCCACCTGTATTTTCTCCAGAAGTTCCTGCTGTTCCTCATTAACTTTTGAAATGATTTCAGTTTTATCCAGACATACTAAATAGATTGTCTCTAACTTATGCAGTTCTTCCAGACCCACGCCCCATTTTTTATATATTCTGCGGGACAAAGACGATATCTGAGCTGCAAACTGATAACGAAAATCCGATTCTTTTTTCATCGTTCGTTTTTTCTGGATATAAGAAGTTGGAGATTGCTTGAAAAGAATAATAGAAAGTACATCTTCCCAATCATCCCCTAATGGTTTTTTCCAGTCATCCGGGCACAATTCCCAGACAGTTTTTGAAAACCCGTATTCCCATACTTCTGCATCTGTTAAAGATACCTTCTTTTTGTTGCTTTGTATTACCCCTTCCGGAGTAATAATGCCGATATAAGTATCGACCGGCTGCGGATATTTTTTCCCTTTTACACGCCGGGATGTTCTTTTATAAAGGTAATAAGAATCCCCCTTTTTTTCACGGTAGTTCCCTTTACACGGTGTTTTTGAACCCATTCTGGATATTTTTTCTCAGTTACTGGCATAATGTCCTCTCCTTTTCATATAGGTGGTACATACCTATACTTTATAGACATTACAGAATAAACGCATGAATGATAATTCCTTTAAAGTCTATCTTATAATTGGCATTATTTCCGATGCAATCTGTATGCGAAACCGACTAAATCTATCTTGTAACACACGATTACGTACATTTTGTGGAATTAGAAAATATAAATTCATACAAAAATATTTTATTACAGGTGCTAATTTCTGTTCATGCGTTTATTCTGATAGACATTATACCTCTACTTGACCTAAAAGTCGAGGGTTATACACGCTTATGTATAGCATATATAACCCTCGATGAAATCTGATCTTTTTAGAATTTTAAAATATCTTCATGAAACAACCCTGACAATAGATTTGACACAAAAAAAGCAGGTTTTATGCGACCTGCAAGTACTTTTTCTATAATTCAACTGTCAAACTCCCGCGTACACTGGTTGCGTATTTTCCTGATTTGGATTATACTTAAACTATCAGGAGAAAGGAGGAACGATTGTATGCCACAAACAATTCAAACACTGCTTACTCAGTATTTATCAGAAGTACAAAAGATTTACGGTGCACATCTCAAGAGCGTTATTTTATATGGTTCCTATGCAAGAGGTGATTATTCATCCGATTCTGATGTCGATATCATGTTGTTGGTGGATCTGACGCCGGAAGAAATGGATCCTTACTCCGATGCATTGTCGGAACTGGGATATGAGTATAATGTAAACTATGATATCTGGATGATGCCGGTTGTGAAAAACCTTCAGCATTTTAAGCAATGGGCAGCAGCATATCCGTTTTATACCAATGTACAGAAAGAAGGGGTGCTTTTATATGAAGCAGCCTGATTCGTTGGATGTTGGAACAAAAATGGATGTGGTCCGTCATCGTTTAAATGTTGCAAGAGAAGACCTGGATACGGCTAATCTTACATTTGAGGCAGGGCAGTATCGAGCAGCCAATAACCGTGCATATTATAGTATCTTTCATACCATCTGTGCGGTGCTTGCAAAAGAGGGTGTTGCTTTTAAACGACATAAGGATACGCTCAGCTACTTTAACAAAAATTATGTACAGCCGGAGATTTTTCCTCGTGAACTGGGAAGGAAAATTGTAAAGGCAGAGGAAATACGTCATGCAAGCGATTATGATACCTTTTATATTGCTTCCAAAGAGATAACTGCACAACAGATAGAGACAGCTACAAAGATTTTAGGACTTGCAGAACAATACCTGTTTGTGGAAGAAAAACAACAGGATAAAGGGTAACAGGGACATTAGAAACCGGTACATGGACAGAAAATAGTCTGTGTGCCGGTATTTTTTTATGGAGAAAATATCTGTGAACTATTATATGGATAATTTGTACTTTCCGATGATTTTAATGAACTTTTGGTGTCTGATTACGGACACTTTCTGAACTTTGTTCTGATACAATGGTTATGCTGATGAAAGAAGGCATAGAAAACTGAATTAAATTTGAGAGACGGAAGCCTCAGTAGTTAAAAAAAGACTACTGGGGCTTTTTTTCGTGCCTGAATTTCTCAGCCAATACCTGCAGGTTTTACCTGGCAGTAGTTGGTGGAGCAGGCATGAACCAGATCAGAGGACCGCCTTCTGAATTTGAAACTGGCAAACAAATTTCAAATTCAGGAGGACGGATATGTATATTGAACACCCATATTTTGTTGGAGACAAATATTTCGCAAAGGTAGACGGCGAATTTATAGAGATCACGAAAGAAGTGGCATATGCCATGAGTAATTTTTATCGAAGCAGCAAGCCCAGAAAAATTGAAGTAAAAAATGAAAAGGGGGAAGTCATTGGAATGAAAAATAGAGAAATACCATTCAGCAGCACAGGAGATGAAGAAAACGATTTTTCAATAGAGGATTACCCGGATATGAGGTGCTGCGTAGAAAACAGTGTAATTGAAAAAATCGAAGCTCAAAAGATCCATAAGGTAATCAATGGTTTGAGTCCGGAAGAAAGAATGATTATCTATGCGATTTATTTTGAAGATAAGACACAAGAAGAATTGGCTTCAATTATGGGAGTGTCACAACAGGTGGTAGCATACCGGTTGAAGAAGATTTTGAACAAAATGCGGGAGATTTATATGAAAAATAAAAAAAGTTGAAAAAAATTTTTGTAAAATCCCGAGTCACTTGACTTTAGTAATTAGGGAGAGTTTTAAGGACTCCTCAAAAGTACATTGACAGCTGAATATCCAGTAGTAACTGACGTGACATCTTATGCAGGGAGCACAAGGAAACTGCCGCCAAGACTCTGATGAATATCGGACGAGCGAATAAGCACTGACCGAAAATCAACTGGCAGGTTGATGATGCGACGATCTGTATAGGGTGCGATACACTTGCGGACTGTGAAAAGTCCGTAACCGGCAAACCTATGAACTGTCGGAGCCTGCGTGCGTGAGCATTTGGGTTGTGATCTGGCGAATGCAGTCAGATAGGTTATTATTCCCTACCTGCGAAAGCAGGATAAACGATTCGGGGTATCGAGGATAAATAGAATCGAGCGAGCACTGTTTAATAATCGAAAATTGGCTATAGAGGTTATGCGGCAGAGCGTTCAATTTGAATGACTCTGCCGTATTCCTGTGGAGCTAATAATGGATGCTTTACGATTAAATGTCAGGATGGGAGGAACAAATAAATGAAAATTGAAAGAGGCGATATCCTTATGGTTAATTTGGGACAGGTTCCGGGTACTTCCCTTCAGAGTGGAATCCGTCCGGTAGTGGTTGTCAGCAATAACAAAGCGAATACATACAGTCCGGTGGTAACGGTAGTGCCGTTTACTTCAAGGGTGTACAAAAAACGGTATCTTCCGACCCATGTGTTTATTAACTGTTATGAAATGGTTGGCTTGAAACGGCATGGGCTGGTACTGGCGGAACAGATCACAAGCATTGATGTTCAGAGTATCATCCAAAAATGTGGTCATGTCAGTTCTGATGCAATGCGGAGGATTACCAGAGCGGTGGAGATTCAGACAGGAGTTTATGAGGAGGGGGATTATGACAGCAGAAGAATATAGAAAGTATCTGGAACAGGATTTTAGAGATGTAAATATTGATGAAATGACAGATTTACTGACTGTGAAAGCAGACAGGAATAAAAGCCTGAAGGAACGGCGGGAATCATATCTGAATAAGGTAGGAAATCCGTATCTGGTCCGGATCGGCAATATGAAGGTCAAAGTAAGGTTTGCCAATAACGGGATATCTTTGGAGCAGGCATTTGAAAATATGCTTCTGAGTGTCTGAAAAAGTACTGGAAAGTTTGGGGTGGCTGTGCTAAAATGTCTGTAAGGACAAATTATGCAGCCCCCTTTTATTACATGGGTTTTTTGACGTAATAAGAGGAGGTAAGATATGTATCAGAATTTCAATAAAATCTATCGTGCCGCCATCTATGTCAGATTATCCAAAGAAGATGGCGATCTTTCCAGTTCTGCAAAAATGGAAAGTAACAGCATTTCTAACCAGAAGGCTCTGATTCTGGATTTCCTGAAAGACAAAAAAGATATAGAAGTTGTTTCCGTCCGGGTTGACGATGGCTACTCAGGCTCTAATTTCGAGCGCCCTGCATTCCAGGCTATGCTGGAAGATATCAGGCGTGGGATTGTTGATTGCGTAGTGGTGAAAGATTTATCTCGGTTTGGGCGGGAATACATTGATTCCGGGAAGTACATTGAACGTTTATTCCCGGCTCTTGGTGTGCGCTTTATTGCCATAAATGACAATTATGACAGCCTTCAGGGAAAGAATCAGGCCGATGAAATTATTATCCCATTCAAAAACTTAATCAACGATGCTTATTGCCGTGACATTTCCATTAAGATCAGAAGTAACCTTGAAATTAAGAGGAAAAAGGGAGAATGTGTGACACCTTTTGTGGCATTCGGGTATCAGAAAGTTAAGGCAGACAAGCATAAGCTGGAGATTGATCCGGTTGCAGGCAGTGTAGTACAGGACATCTTTAAGATGAAACTGCAGGGAATGAGCCAGGATGCGATTGCCAACCGCCTGAATGAATTGGGTGTGCTTTCACCATTTGAATATAAGATCAGCAGCGGGAGTCATTATGAAACCGGGTTCCGACAGAAAGAGCAGGCTCTTTGGAGTTCTGTTGCGGTACGCAGAATACTGGAAAATGAGGTTTACATTGGAAACCTTGTGCAGGGGAAACGTACGACACCGAACCATAAAGTGAAGCAGTCCTACGTAAAGCCGGAAGATGATTGGATCCGTATTGAAAAGAACCATGAGCCGCTGGTAAGTGAAAGGGATTTTGAGATCGTCCAACGGCTTTTGGGGATGGATACCCGTACTTCTCCTGACCAGAAGCAGGTGTATCTGCTGTCCGGCATTGCTGTATGTGCGGATTGCGGGGCACCGATGACGAGAAAGGTCTCAACAGTTGGTGGAAAGAAATATGCCTATTATTTATGTTCCACAAATAAAGAAACGAAACGCTGCTCCAGTCACAGAATCCCGGAAAAAGATCTGGAAAACGTGGTATTGGTAATGCTGAAACAGCATATCCATAACATCATGCATTTGAAAAGGGTGTTGGAGTTTATCGGGACTGTACCATTTCAGGAAATCAATGTGAAAAAACTCCAGGACAGGCTGGAAAAGAAAAAAATGGAAACAGAACGCTGTAAGGAACTCCGCATGATGCTTTATTCCGATATGAAAGAGGGCATCGTATCAAAAGAAGATTATGTAGAACTTCATGCAGCATATGGAAAAAGGCTTAGGAATGCAGAAGAGAGTATCCGGGCAATCCAGAAAGAAATGGATAACATGTTGGAAAAAGCAGATGCTTCTAACACATGGCTGGATTATTTTGTGAAATATCAGGATATTGAAGTGCTGACCAGGACGGTAATCGTGGAACTGATTCGGGAAATCAGAGTCCATGACAAAAAGAATATTGAGATCATCTTTGACTTTAATGACTGCTACCAGGCATTGTTGACACAGCTTCCGGCTATGGGAGTGGAGGTTGCAGCAGATCCGGATAACAATCTTCAGGTCAAGATAAAGGAGGTTGTATAAAATGGCACGAAAAAGCAGGAAAAGCATTCCTGAAACGGTCAGCAGTGCAGCCGTCCAGGAAGAGATCAAAAGACCGTTCCGGGCAGGGTTATATGCAAGGATTTCTATGGAAACAGAGGAAACGATAGAGAGGGGGACGATAGAAACCCAGGTGGAACTGATGAAAAACTATGTGGCTGATACAGAGGATATTTCGGTTGCAGAAGTTTATAAGGATTCTGATTATTCCGGTACAAATTTTGACCGTCCTGGATTTACGCAGATGATGGAAGATATCAAGCATGGGAAAATCAACTGCGTGATTGTAAAGGATTTGTCCAGGCTTGGCAGGAATTATGTAGAAACAAGCAATTATATTGAGCGTGTATTCCCGTTCTTTCATGTACGGTTCCTGGCAGTGACGGATGATTTTGATTCTTTCCGTGAGGGAGTAGATCTGACTGTTCCCTTAAAGAATATTATCAATGAGTTCTATTCCAAAGACCTTGCAAAAAAGAGCAGCAGTGCAAAAAAAGCATTGTGGAGAGAAGGGAAATTTACCGGTGCCTGGGAACCCTATGGATATAGGAAATCAGAACAGGACAGGCACCAGCTGGTAGTTGACGAGGAAGCTGCCGGACATTTACGGGCGATTTTTTCTATGTATATGAATGGATGCAGTTACAGTGATATTGCAAAAAAACTCAACGCTGATGGCGTCTTGTCCCCAACTTTGCAGAGGGAATATTATAGATCCGGGGAAAAGCCATCCCCAGAGTCCAAACCGTGGAATAATTATGAAGTAAAACGTGTGCTTCAGGATGTTCATTGTACCGGGGATTCCGTATATGGAAAATATCAGCAGAGCGTTTTCCAGGGAAATAAGCAGAGAAACAGACCGGAGAGTGAGTGGATCTATGCAGAGAATACCCACGAAGGGATTATAGATAAAGAGCTGTTCCGCCAGGTACAGGAAAAAATCCGGGAATTTACGGAAGAATATAAAAAGAGGCATCAGCTGAATAATGGAGCCATCCGGAGCCAGAATTTTTATACCGGCAAGATCAGGTGTGGAGGATGTGGCAACCGCATGATCCTGTCCAGAGAAAAGTCCGGAACATTTTATTATATCTGCGGTGCCAATGCAAACCATAAATCAGGAGGAAACCAGTGCAAGGGGCACAGGGTCAAAAAAGAATACGTGGATGAAGATGTCCTTCGTCTGATCCAGTCACATATGAAAAACGTACTGGATACAGAAAAAATGATCCGGGAAATGAACTCCGCTTCCAGAAACCAGACGCAATATTTGCTTTTGGACAAGGAAGTAGGGAAATTTCGGCGGGAACTGAGCCGGATCAGTAAGCGTAAATCTGATTTATATGAGGATTATTCGGAACGCCTGATTACAGAAGAAGAGTACATGCAGTTTTCCCGTATCTATTCCAATGAAATAGAAAACATCAAGAGCCGTCTGGATGCAGTATTGACGGCGCAGGTACGGTATTCCCAAGATTATCATATCGAAGAAGGATGGGGGAAAGTGATACATACTTATATGTCTAAGCGGAAGCTGACAAAAGAAATGGTGGATGCCTTTGTGGATTCCATTATTATCCATGGTAAGTATGATTATGAAATCAAACTGGTATATGATGACCAGTTCGCTGAATTGCAAAAGATAATGAAAGAGAAGGAGGCACAGTCAAGATGACAGAAAATAGGAAAACAGCTGTCTATATCCGTTTATCTATGGAAGATGAGAATGTGGATGGCAGAACCAAACTGGAAAGTGACAGTGTGACTTCTCAGAGGATCCTGTTGAAATCGTTTGTGATCGATCAGCTTGGTGTGGATGAGTCGGATATCCTTGAATATGTGGATGACGGTGTCAGCGGCACCCATTTCAAACGCAATGGTTTTCAACAGTTGCAGGAGGATATGAAAAGCGGACAGATCGGCTGTGTAGTTGTGAAAGATTTCTCCAGGTTTGGCAGGGACTATCTGGAAGTGGGATTTTATATTGAGTATATTTTTCCGCTTCTTCAGATCAGATTTATTTCCATTAATGACAGTTATGACAGTGAAGCCAGCTCTGGAATGACCGGCGGTATGAATGTAGCTTTGAAGAATCTGGTTTATAACATGTATAGCCTGGATTTGTCGAAAAAAATCTCATCCGCAATGCAGACCAGAATGAAAAACGGAACAAGGCTTCCGGTAAATGCCAGATATGGTTATAGAAAGGGCAAAGATGGAAGGTTGGAAATTGATCCGGATTCGGCTAAGGTGGTGAAGATGATTTTCCAGATGGCTGCAGAAGGTATGAGCTTTGCAGAGATCACAAGGGAACTGAACAAACAGGAAATTGCCACCTGTGATGAGCAGAAAATGTCAAGAGGAGAGCAGGTTCAGTTCCGACGATTTGATACCATCATGAAAAAACGCTGGAATCCAACCACAGTATCTGCAATCATACGGGATGAGATTTATATTGGAACCCGGATATGGGGTAAAACACGCTGTAGTATGCACACCGGTCATAAGGCGGTTCTTAATGACGAGTCTGACTGGATCAGGCTGGAAAACCACCATGATCCGATTGTTGACAGGGAACTGTTTGAAAAAGCGAACAGACTGCATCCGAAAAAATCCAGAGGTGTTGCAGAAACAAGAACCAATTATACGCTGGCAAGACGCAAGAAACAGCCAGCACTGATGCTGTGTGCACACTGTGGTCATTGTCTGGTAAGAGAAACGGAGCATCTACTGAAATGCTCGGATGGGCGTACCAGCGGTGATCATGTCTGTCGAAGCCTGGTGGTCAGACGTGAGCCAATGGAAAAGCATATCCTGGAACTTGTTCATCAGTTTGCATCTTCCATGCTGGAAAACCGGAAGATTGTTAAATCAAAGAACCAGAGCAAAGGTATGGGGACGAATGTTGCAGAATTGTTGAAACAGAGCCGCCAGTTGTCTTCTGAAAAAATGAGACTTTATGATGGGTACAAAGATGGTTGTATTGATCGGGAACTGTACAAGCAGAAAGCAGAAAAGATAGGCAGACAGCTGGAAGAAATCAGACGAAAGATAGCAGAGTCTGAACGTGATGCAAAGATGCTTGAGCAGGACAATACTGCGAAGGAAATGAAACTGGAAGAATTTCTGAACATGGAGAAATTCGATACAGAGAAATTACGGGAGATCATCAAGGTTATCCGGGTGCATAGCCAGGAGGAAATCGAAATTGAATGGAATTGTGATGATGTATTTTTAGGGCAGAGATAAAATGTTCTGGACAAGAGCGATTTTGTGGAAGATAATAAAAGTGTTGGGTACCTGATTGGAATGGTCAGGTACTTTCCGGCAAGAAAAAAGAATTATTTTTTTTGTCCCATACTTGACACGTCCTCATACGCTTCGGCATACGGGCTGTACCAGATTGGGTGAAAACAATGTCAATCCGAAAGTCATGCAGTATGTGATGGGACATTCCGATGCAAAGATTACGATGAACGTATATAACCATATCGCCGAAATGTCTCATGTAGAAAATGAAATGTCAAAAATGAACCTGCCAGATGCTGTACCAGCAGTGGTGTAAATTCAGGTCACTGGTGTAATTTGGTGTAAAGAAAATAAGCATTACACCAAAATCAAATGAAATGGTGTAAAAATGGTGTAAAACCAAGAAAATTGAGTGTGAGTGCAATTTGAAATCCCTTGCAAACCCTGTAAAAATTACGGTTTGCAAAAAAATATTCAAATTATTAGCACTCACCTCTTGACAGTGCTAACAAATAGTGTTATATTTCTCCTAGAACAAGAAAAAAGCACAGCATTTCCGGTATGAGAATATTGGAAATGTTTTTCATAGAATAGGAGGGAAGCCTATGAACATCAGTAAGTTTACACAGAAATCCGTACAGGCTGTCCAGGATCTTGAGAAGGTTGCTTATGAATATGGCAATCAGGAGATCGAGGAGGAACACCTTCTGTATGCATTGCTGACACAGGAGGACAGCCTGATTCTCAAACTGATCGAGAAGATGGAGATCCAGAAGGAATATTTTATTGACACAGTTAAGAAAGCACTGGATGCAAAGGTTAAGGTTTCCGGTGGTGAGCTTCGGTTTGGCCAGTATCTGAACAAGGCACTGGTCAGTGCTGAGGATGAAGCGAAGGCTATGGGAGATGAGTATGTCTCTGTTGAGCATCTGTTCCTTTCCATGCTGAAGAATCCAAGCCCCAGCATGAAGAAGATCTTTAATGAGTTTGGAATCACCAGAGAGCGTTTTCTTCAGGCATTATCTACAGTCAGAGGAAACCAGAGAGTTGTCAGCGATAACCCGGAGGCAACCTATGACACCCTGAATAAATATGGCGAGGATCTTGTGGAGAAAGCCAGAAATCAGAAGCTTGATCCGGTGATCGGCCGTGATATGGAGATCCGTAATATTATCCGTATCCTTTCCCGTAAGACCAAGAACAACCCGGTTCTCATCGGTGAGCCTGGTGTTGGTAAAACAGCAGCCATCGAGGGACTGGCACAGCGTATTGTGGCAGGGGATGTACCGGAAGGCCTGAAGAACAAGAAGATTTTTGCCCTGGATATGGGAGCACTGGTTGCAGGTGCCAAGTATCGTGGTGAGTTTGAGGAACGTCTGAAAGCAGTACTTGAGGAAGTGAAGAAGAGCGAAGGACAGATCATTCTGTTCATCGATGAGCTTCATCTGATCGTCGGTGCCGGTAAGACAGATGGTGCCATGGATGCAGGAAATATGCTGAAGCCTATGCTTGCCAGAGGTGAGCTGCACTGTATCGGTGCCACAACTCTGGATGAGTACCGCCAGTATATTGAGAAGGATGCAGCACTTGCCCGTCGTTTCCAGCCGGTTATGGTAAATGAGCCTACAGTGGAAGATACCATTTCCATCCTTCGTGGATTGAAGGAGAGATATGAGGTATTCCACGGTGTTAAGATCACAGACAGCGCACTGGTTGCAGCTGCCACACTTTCACACAGATACATTACAGACCGTTTCCTTCCGGATAAGGCCATCGACCTTGTTGATGAGGCCTGTGCACTGATCAAGACGGAACTGGATTCCATGCCTACAGAGCTGGATGAGCAGAGACGTAAGATCATGCAGCTGGAGATCGAGGAGTCTGCTCTGAAAAAAGAGACGGACAACTTAAGTAAGGAGCGTCTGGCAGATCTGCAGAAAGAGCTTGCAGAAATGCGGGATACCTTCAATACCCAGAAAGCACAGTGGGATAATGAGAAACATTCCGTAGAGAAGCTCCAGAAATTACGTGAGCAGATCGAGGATATCAATAAACAGATCCAGAAAGCAAAACAGAATTACGATCTGGAGAAAGCTGCCGAGTTGCAGTACGGCGAGCTGCCGAAGCTTCAGCAGCAGCTGGAAGTTGAAGAAAAACAGGTTAAAGAAAGTGACAGAAGTCTGGTACATGAGGCAGTTACAGATGATGAGATCGCACGTATCATTTCCAGATGGACCGGCATTCCTGTAACCAAGCTGACTGAGGGCGAGAGAACGAAGCTTCTGGGCCTTGAGGATGAGTTGCACAAACGTGTAGTAGGACAGGATGAAGGTGTACGTCTCGTAACAGATGCGATCCTTCGTTCCAAAGCCGGAATCAAAGATCCGACCAAACCAATCGGTTCCTTCCTGTTCCTCGGACCAACCGGTGTTGGTAAAACAGAGCTTGCCAAGACTCTGGCTGCCACACTGTTTGATGATGAGCAGAATATGGTACGTATCGATATGAGTGAGTACATGGAGAAATATTCCGTGTCCCGTCTGATCGGAGCGCCTCCAGGATATGTCGGATATGAGGAAGGCGGTCAGCTGACAGAGGCTGTTCGAAGAAAACCGTACAGTGTTGTTCTTTTCGATGAGATCGAGAAGGCTCACCCGGATGTATTCAATGTGCTTCTGCAGGTACTGGATGATGGACGTATCACAGATTCTCAGGGACGTACTGTTGACTTCAAGAATACCATTCTGATCATGACTTCCAACATTGGTTCTCCGTATCTTCTTGACGGTATCGACGAGAAAGGAGATATCAAACCGGAAGCACAGGAGCAGGTTATGGGAGATCTCCGTGGACATTTCCGTCCGGAGTTTCTGAACCGTCTGGATGAGATCATCATGTTCAAGCCACTGACCAAGAATAACATTGGCAAGATCGTTGATCTGATGGTAAAGGAACTCAGTGACCGTCTGGCTGACCAGGAACTTTCCCTGGAGCTTACAGATGCTGCCAAACAGATGGTAGTGGACAATGGTTATGATCCGGTTTACGGTGCGCGTCCGCTGAAACGTTATCTCCAGAATTATGTGGAGACACTGACAGCTAAGAAGATCCTTTCCGGTGATGTACATGCCGGAGATACCATTGTGCTGGATGTGAAAGACGGAGAGTTTACTGTCAGCACAAAATAAAAATAACTCCATAAAATTAAGATAGATTGACCGTGAAAAGAACTGTCGGTTCTGATGAAAAATCCGTTTCAGGATGAAGATCAGGATCGGGCAGTTCTTTTTTTATGTAAAAATGGATAGTAATGGATGTAAAATGCCTGAAAATTAGGATGTAGTCTGAATGAGTACGATTTCACAAAATCCTGAAAAACTCTGAAAAAGAGGCAGATTTTACATGAAAAATCCTGGAAAACAGTTCCGAACAGTCTGAAAACTGATAACGATTTCTGAATCCTTTATTGAGGAAAAATATATGGGAAACTATAATCGGAGACAGATCAGAGAAAAGGATGTGAAAAGCAATGAAGAAGAATTACATGAAAGTTTCAGTGTTTTCCGTAGCAGCAGTACTGGGAGTGTGGATTGTGGGAAGTGCGCTGAACTGTTTTAATCCTACTTTTATTCCATCGGTAAAAGATGTGCTGGATGCTTTCCGAAATCTGTGGGAAAACGGCTATAAAGGCTATCCCCTTATGTACCATATAGCTGCAAGCATGAGACGACTTGGAATTGCGATGCTGCTGGTGTTTATCGTAGGAACAGCTCTTGGGATCGCATGTGGAATGAACCGTAAGATCCTGGCAGCGGTAGATCCGTTTATCCAGTTTTACCGGGCACTGCCGCCTTTGGCTTATAATACACTGATCGTACTCTGGATGGGAATCGGTGATGGATCCAAGATCATGCTTTTGTTTCTCAGCGGATTTGCACCATTGTTTATTCAGGTCGTATTTGGAGTTCAGAAAGTGCCCCAGGATCGGATCAACGGAGCAAGATCACTGGGAGCAGGAAATTTTGTGATCTTCCGGGATGTGATTCTTCCGTCTGTTCTGCCGGATATCCTTACCGGACTTCGGACCGCGGTAGGTGTTTCCTATGCAACACTGGTGGCAGCAGAAATGATCGCATCTGCATCGGGACTTGCGTGGATGGTTCTGGATGCCAGTAAATATATCCAGTACGCAACGGTTTATGCAGGGATTTTTATTATGGGAGGAATCGCGCTGCTCATTGATGGCGGGCTCAAACTTCTGATAAGAAAAGCGATGCCGTGGCAGGAAACAATATAGAGACGAAGGAGAAAAGACATGAAAGCAAAAAGAATTTTAACAGTAGCTGCAGCTGCGGCACTGATCATAACATCTGTGTTTGCAGGAGGAAACTTTACGAAAGTGCAGGCAAAAGATAACGATACACCGAAAAAGATCACCTTAGGATACTGGGAGTCACCAAACGGAGAGCTACTTACAAAAGAAAAAGGAAGCCTGGAGGCTGCTTTTCCGGATACAGATGTTGAATGGGTGGAATTCCAGTCAGGTACGGATATCCTGACAGCGATGCAGTCTGGTTCCATTGATTTTGCAACGATCGGAACTCCGCCGGCTGCACTGGGACTTGCCAAGGGGTATCCATTTAAGATTTTTTATTGTATCGGATCATGGACTTCTTGTGGGAGAAAATGTTCCTCCGATCCTGGGTGAGTATGGCGGCCTGAATCTGGGCGTGATGGAAGAACTTGGATACACCGTGAGAAAGAAGGATGAAAACGGAGATCCGGTAGATGAGATCGACTGGGAAAAGACCAGAGCGGTTCAGATACGAAGCAATTATATTTATATCAACCTGAAGGGAAGAGATAAATACGGAATTGTAGAGGCGAAGGACAAGTATGATCTGGAGGAACAGATCATTTCGGATCTCTATTCTTACAGGGATAAGGCAACCGGAAAGCGTGTGGTGGGAATTGCCATGCGAAATAAGGACAGCGTTGTTCTGGGACTTGGGGGAGCAGAATGCGGGGATATTATCTTTACGATCAATGAAGGCTTTAACAGGCTTCATGGAGATGGGTTATCCACGGCGGAAGGATATGCACAGACATCGGTTACCCCTGTTTTCCTGGCTGCAGGGGAGGATATTAAAGAGGGAAAGATCACAGACAGGGTGATCCGGCAGGTGGATGTGGCGCCTACCATTGCGGAGATCCTCGATGTGAGAAAGCCTGAGCAGTGTGAGGGGGCCCCGGTTTATCAGATACTGAAGAAATAAAAGATCCTGAAAAATTTTCCTTCCTGGCTCTTGACAAAAGACAAAATTGGTAAGATAGTAAACTTCAGACAAATATCAGAGAAAAAGGATGGAAACAGATCATGATACCAAAGGACCCGGTAATGCTTTTAAGTTATGTAAATACACAGCTGAGGGATTTTTATAAATCTCTGGATGATTTCTGCGAGGACAGAGGCCTTGTGCGAAAAGAGCTGGAGGATAAGCTCGATATGATTGATTATGCTTATGATCCGGCAGTGAACCAGTTTGTATAAAAAAGCAGGAACAGGAAAACGATGTTATAAAGATAGCCGCAGTGTAGAGATATTGATCTGATATCGATTCTACGATGCGGCTATCTTTGATTTTATTTAACAGTTACTTTAACAGTTGCTTTCTTTTTGCCGGAGAGAATGGTAATGGTGGCCGTGCCTTTTTTTCGTGCAGTGATCATTCCCTGAGAATTCACAGATGCAATTTTTGAGTTGGAAGATTTATAAGTTATTTTTTCAACTGTGGTCAGTGGAGTGCGGGATATTTTTAATTTGTAGGTCTTTTTCAGTTTCAGAGAAAGACGGGATGGGGAAACAGTAAGTTTCTGAGTTGCGACTGTTTTTTGCTGGACTTTTATTTTGGCAGTAGCCTTTTTGCCGCTGGCAAGCGTGACGGTGATTTTTGTGCTGCCTGGACGGATTCCTTTGATCTTTCCGTGGGAATCAATGGTGGCAATTTTTTTGTTCGCAGAGCTGTAAGATTTTACTTTGTCACCTTTGGCTAGTCCGGTTACTTTGAATGCAGTAGTAGTCTGACCTGTTTGCAGAAGAATCGAGGTCATGTTGAGTTTAATGGTTGCTTTGAGCTGTGCTATAGCAGCTTTTTCTGTTTTTCCACAGTATGCACAGGTACGCTGTTTCTGGCCTGGCTGAAAAACTGTGGCGGATTTTACAGTTTTCCAGGAACTCCATTTATGAGATTTCTCCAGGATCTGAAAACTGATCTTGCGGGAGCCTGTATAGGAACCCATGCCTGTAACCGTAACGGAGGCAGTTCCTGGTTTGATGTTATTGGAGTATGTCAGTTTGTAATCTTTATCCAATGACAGAAGTGTGTCGCCATTTTTTACAGTTACTTCAGGAGTCTGTTCCCTGCCATCGCAATAAACATCATCAACTGTGACAGTAAGTGTATCTACAGAGATTTCAGGTGATGTGACAGTTACTGTGCAGGTGGCCAGAAAACCGCCGTCAAAAGTTTTGACTGTGATAATGGCTGTACCAGCGGAAACTGCTTTGACAGTACCGATATCGTCAACCGTGGCAACAGCTTCATTGTCGGATGCCCAGAGAACATCTTTGATCGTGGCATTTTCCGGTGATACGGATGGAATCAGGGAAAAAGTTTCTCCGGTCATCAGAGATTTTTCAGACTGATCCAACTGGATGTTTTCTACGTAAATACGTTCCGGAGCTGTTTTCCTGGTGTCGGAAGAAGCTACTGTTTTTTCTCCGGATTCATCTACAGGAGAGTAGATTCCTGTATCAAGGTTCTGGCTTTCTGGAATGTAGGTATTGTAGGTTTTTCCGGAAGTCAGAGGAATATCATTATAAACAATCTTTCTGGTGAGAGTATCTCCGTCGTACTCTTCTACTTCGTAGGTCATGGAGCCGGTATCGTTTCCTGTCAGTTTCAGATAATAATCATCTCCGCAGAAGGAAACATATTTGGAGTCGCCATCTACATACATAAATATGTCGTTGTAAGAGGTATCTACAATGTTGTTTACAATGGAACCGCATAAATTATGGCTGCCGTCGTATACGTATACATCTACCGGGCAGTGGATCTTTGCATTGGTGTTTCTTCTGGAAGAACTGGAGGATTCGACTGCTTTGGTGTACATAGTATAAACACAATTGGAAAAAGATCCAAACTTTGTACGGCTCATAAGGTCTGTTACGGTTTTGGTAAAGAGAATTTCAGCTACTTCATCAACGTGTTTGCCCCAGGTTTCATCATAGACATTTTTTACTGAAGCCTCGGCCACAGATTTTACCTGTTTTGCAAAAGCTTCCATATCTGCACTGGCTATACCGATGATTCCTGAACAGTTATCCTGACTGATAGTGTAATTCAATGTTCCGAAGGCCCCGAAGCTGATGTCACCCCAGCCATAGTTTGATACGGAATAGGTGAAGTTGATCGTACGGGCTCCTTTTTTGGTAGCAGCGGATATGGAGAAGGAGGCAGTTAAAGTTTGGCCAGTTATTGTGGCCTTTTTACTGATTCCCATTTTGTCAAAAAGTTTTTCCAGAATTTTTTGACTGACAGGATTATTCCGATCTCCAGTGTAGGAGAAGGAAGAGGAATTGATGGCCACAGCCATATATCCGGATAAGAAATCATACAGTTCATTTTGCTGCTTAGTAGTAAAATATTCGCCCAGTTTCGGATCTCTGGTGAGAATATTTTTGTTTTTAAGCATTTGCTGGGCTTTGGTCATGTTCTGGACGCGTTCTGTCTTTTCTTTACGTTTTTCTGCTTGTTGACGGGTGTAATCCTGGTTATAAATATACAGTGTGCTGTTTGTGGAATGCACATATGAGTCAGAGTCCCCATAACATATGGAGAATTCAGCAGTTAATTTTGTGGTGGATTTTTCTGGAACAAAATTGGATGTAATGCTGAATTCAGGCGTTAAGATAGTTTTGGTTTCGGGTGCTTTGATTCTTAAAGGAGTTGGATATTCTATGAATGAAGTAAATCCTGTTTCTTTAAAATGAGCTTTTAATGGGGAATTGGTATTCATTTTTATTCCCTTAACAGAGACTGTATAATCAGCAAGCAGCTTTTTTAGTTCAGCCTCAGAATAAGCAGAATTTTGGCTGAATTTGCATGCGATTTTTAATGTACCTGATTGGGAAGAATGGTTGTATTGGCCATTTTCATACGTAAAGGTGTTTGCACTTGGTATAAAGTTTACGATTATATAAGGAGTGACAAGGTTTGCTGCTTCTTCCATATGAGTAACTCTGCTGTTTTTGTAGGTGAAAACAACGATTTTGTCCTTGCTGTTAACAAGGATTGAGGTTGCCTGGGTAAGATTGAAATCAGAAGCAACAGTATAATTTTTTCCTTCTATATTAATTGTGCCTTTTTCTGCATTTACACCGTCAAGATGTCCACTGATATAAGTGGTTCCTTCCTGGATAATTTCATGAAATGGAATGTTGTTGGCATTTGCGTAGGTTTCGGCCGCAGAGCAGGAATAACCTTTGATCACAAGATTTTTCCAGCCCTGGAAAGCTGTATCTGCAATGGAAGTTACGGAACCAGGGATGAAGGTTTCTTCCAGAGCCTTGCAGTTGTAAAATGCGTAGTTTCCGATGGAGGTCACAGAATCCGGAATGGATACAGAAGCCATATGAGTGTTGGAAGTACTTTCTACCCTTGCCAGATTATCGGGAATATTTTCCATACCAGGTTCCAGAATCAGTTCGCTCAGAGCACTGGCACCGCCAAGAGGTCCGTATTTACTGTCATAAGTACTGGAGCCACCGGTTTCACAGGAAGTAAGATTAGCCGGAATGGTGAGACTGTTAACCTGTGTATTTGCAATGAAAGAGTATCCCAGCTTTTTCAGTTTGGAAGGAAGGGTGATAGATTTCAGTGAAGAACAGTTACAAAAAGCAAGTCGTTCAATGGTGGTAATAGCATCGTCAAGCTCTATACTAACCAGAGAAGAACATCCGGAAAAAGAGGAATCACCCAGGTATCTTACGTTTTTGGAAAAAGAGATATTTTTCAGAGCAGTACAGTTGCTGAACGCACTGGACTGAATATCGACATAAGCACCCCCCTTATTGTTGTCCGTAAAAGAAATGGAAGAGAGGGAAGTACAGTTTGAAAACGCGAGGTTTCCGATTGTATTAACTGTTTTTGGAAAAGTAATCTCTTCAAGGGAAATACAGTTTTGAAAAGCTTCATAATTGATTTGTTCAAGATTTTCTGACCAGCGAATGGAAATCAGTTTTTTGCAGCCGGAAAAAGCATTGTCAGAAATGACAGTGACAGAATCCGGAAAGGAAATATTTGTTAATTTTGCATTGTTTTTAAATGCATATTGACCTATGGTGGTGACAGAGTCAGGTATAGAGATGGAGGTCAAATGTGTGCCGGAAGTACTTTCCACTCTTGCCAGATTATCGGGAATATATTCCATGCCGGGTTCCAGAATAAGTTCTTTTAGAGTGTTAGCACCGCCAAGAGGTCCGTATTGACTCTCGTAAGTACTGGAGCCGCCTGTTGTACAGGTAGTAAGCCCTGCCGGAATGGTGAGACTGGTGATCTGTGTATTTGCAATAAAAGAGTATCCCAGTTTTTTCAGTTTGGAAGGAAGGGTGATAGATTTCAGTGAGGAACAGTTGCAAAAAGCAAAGCGTTCAATGGTGGTAATAGCGTCGTCAAGCTCGACATTAGTCAGAGAGGAGCATCCGGAAAAAGAAGAATCACCCAGATATCGTACATTTTTAGAAAAAGAAATATTTTCCAGAGCAGTACAGTTGCTGAACGCACTGGACTGAATATCGACATAGGCACCACCTTTATTGTTGTCCGTAAAAGAAATGGAAGAGAGGGAAGTACAGTCTGAAAATGCGGAAGGCCCAATGGTATTGATTGTTTTTGGAAAGGTGATCGCTTCAAGGGAAACACAATTTTCAAAAGCTTCATAATTAATTTGTTCAAGACTTTCGGACCAATGAATGGAGATCAGTTTTTTGCAACCATAAAAAGCACCGTCGGAAATGACCGTGACAGAATCGGGAATGGAAATGTTTACTAACTTTACACAGTTTTTAAATGCATATTTACCGATGGAAGTGACAGAATCCGGGATAGATACGGAAGTCAGATGCGTATTGGAAACACTTTTTACCAGAGCCAGGTTGTCGGGAATACATTCCATTCCGGGCTCCAGAATTAGCTCTTTCAAAGTATTGGCATCGCCAAGAGGACCAAACATAGTGTCCGAACTGGAACCACCTGTCGCACAGTAAGTAAGTCCTGCCGGAATGGTAAGACTGGAGATCTGTGTATTTGCAATAAAAGAGTAGCCCAGTTTTTTTAATCTGGAAGGAAGCTTCACAGATTTCAGTTCATCACATCCATAGAATACAAAATTACCGATTTCCGTAACTGTGTTGGAAATGACTACACTGGTAATTACAGGGTTGTAGGCAAAGGCACTGTCAGAGATTTTTGTGACAGTATAGTTATCAATTTTGGAAGGTATCGTTACTTCTGAATCACCACCTGTATATTTTGTGATCGTGGCGTAAAGTCCGGAAGTAGTATACTGGAATCCATCATCAGTTACATTGCTGCCGGCTGAAAGTACACTTCCGTCATCAAAGTCATTATCGGTAACCGGTTCTGATACAACATCAGAATCGGGTTCCATCGGCAGACTATCTGAAAAATTATCAGAAAATTCCGGCGAGATTTCATCAGCAGGATATTCCGTATCTGCTTCAGGAATGTCTGTATTTGCAAGGTCAGGTTCTGCATCAGATACAGAAGAATCCTGTTCTTCATCAGAACTTATAAAGTCAGAAATATCTTCGGTGTTTTCTTCTGTGAGGAGATGGGATTCCTCGGTGATTCCGGTGGAGTCTTCTCCAAAATCCAGATCTTCAGCCAGAACAGCCGACGCAGGCTGCAGACACATCAGTGCCGCAAGTGTACAGGCAAGGAACTTCTTTTTCATAGTGTTGGTCCTCCTTATGATAATTTTTTGTGATCAGGGCATCAGCGCAATATACTGTTTCAGCAGATTCAGAGTTTCTTCTTTTGTGTAGACAAGAGGGCTTCCCGGCAGATTTTTAATAAATTCGCTGAAAATCTTACACAGGGAATGTTCCTGAATATGGATATTGCAGCAATATGCTCCAAAAACAAAAGCGTTGGTTGTATAAATATGAATTCCGGTGGATGTGACATATATGGTTAAGTAGTCTGGCAACTGCAGGTGAGTGGGGCGAAGAATCAGTCCGGAAATAGTTTCATCGGAAATTTCTTTATACAGGGTTTTTAGCATTTGACGGATATCATCAGGATCCAGTGGTGGAACATACTGAGGTGGCATATCCTGCAGAACGCAGGTTTGTGTAAGATCAGACAGACCTTTTTCTGTAAAAACAGTAAGGTAAGTGATCTGATCCTGACGTAGTACGGAAAAATGCTGTTCCACAAGCTCGTACATAGGATGATAGGGCATATCGTTGCTGTTCAGATATTTTTTGATGATTGCAGGTGTTATATAGCGTCCGGGACAGGGCTGTGACATAAAAACCTGCATGGTATCCGGTGAAGTGCCGGCAATGTATTCCTGAAGGACTTCCATAATATTAGAACTGCACTGGATGAGGAGATCGCAGTTTTGCAGTTTCGTTTGAAAAAAATTGCGATAATAAGAAATTAATTCTGTGTTGTCACTGATCCTGGCAGTACTCAGATCTTCAGAAATCTGAAGCAGGCAGGATGGGGTAATGATATAGTAGATCAGAGGAGAAGCTGTAACTGCGTGCTGGTTTTCTGTAAAGTAATAAGGTTTATAACTGCCCCGGGAAGCAAGACACAGAGGAATTATGGAACCGAGCTTCTTTAGATTTCTGCGAGCCGGATTTGGAGACAGAGTGCTGACACGGTGCAGATAAAGAAGTTCACTGACTGAAAAATGATTCTCATTCAACCATAATTCCATAAATTCCATAGTAAGATCAAGTTTCTCTGGAAGGAACATCTGGATTTCTACATCTGTGTGATGAGATACTTCGTAGATTAATACTGAACGGATAATACTGCGAACAGCGTATTCTCCGTTGATCAGAGAATCGGTCAGAGGAAGCGAGTTTACTTTTGGGGGCGGAAACATGGAGAAATCAACAGATGCCAAAGTATTCAGAAAATCACAGACAGCCTGACGATTTTCATAGGCATCCTCACCCTGTAGACTGATGTCATGCAGGCGGAAAAATTCCTGACGTTCTTCTGTGCACAGACCAAAATAACGGGCTAGTATCTGCATGGCTTTATAAGAAAGAATCCGTTCATCTTTCAGGGCTTTGTGGATTGATGTCCTTTCAATTCCTGCATTGCGTGAAATTGAAGCAATGGATTCTCCACTTTGATCGATAAGTTTTCTGAGGTAGTTGCTGAATTTTGACATAAGGATCCTCCTGTTTATCGAGTTGTTAATCGTATTATAAAGCTGGAAAAAAGGATTTTCAATTTGTGACGGAAACTGTGACAGATGAATCTTATATTTGAGCACAAATATGAAAGTTTAACCAAATCAAGTAAGTCCCCTGCGGGGTTGCGAAAAGCAATAAGCAGTGGGTGGGGACTTGCTTGTATCAGGAAGAGTGCAAGATCCTCCTGATAAACTGCGGAGCAGTTATTTGGTGTAGAGCTACGTAGCGAAGAGGATTGCGAATATCCGCTTGACAATTATTCTTTTTAAATAGATTAGCCAGACAAAACAATTATAAGATTTTGTTTCCGGTTAAAAATGCTTGTAAATCTAAAAAAAGTGTAAAATTCACAAAAAACAGTTGCATTTTTTGTGCAGATGTATATTATGTATAGTTAGCCGACTAATTAAAATATATGGCGAATATATTTATGAACAGGCAGCAGAACGGAGTCAGAACAGCTGTTTTGTTTATGAAAGGGGTGACAGTGTGTTTTGTGAGAAGGAAGATGGGAAAGAAAAGCAGAGCAGCTTTTTAACTTTATTTATGAAGGTAGACCGACATTTTATGACGAAATGTTTTGGACAGATGCAGGAGCTTGGCATTTATCCGGGACAGATCCCGGTCCTGGGACTTGTTGCCAAGAAGGATGGCTTAAGCCAGAGGGAGCTTGCGAAGATCCTGAATATCAAGCCGCCCACGGTAAATGTTTCCGTACAGAGACTGGAGAAGGCAGGCTTTCTTTATAAAAAGCCGGATGAAAAAGACCAGCGTGTGACCAGGATCTACCTGACAGAAAAAGGAAAAGAGACCAAGGCAAAGGCACTGGAGCGGATCCATAAAAATGAAGCAGTGATGCTGGAAGGCTTCAGTGAGGCAGAACAGTGCCTGCTTCGGAGATTTCTGGAGCAGATCCTTGCAAATATTGAAAAGATCCAGCCGGAGGAATTTACAGGAAAGACTCCGATGGAGGAAATAACAGAAAAGGAGGAACAGAAACGTGATTAAACTGATGAAATATCTGAAACGTTCAGCGGGCTATATCGTGCTCATCATTGCGCTTCTTTTTCTTCAGGCATACTGTGATCTGTCGCTGCCGGATTATACATCCAAGATCATTAATGTAGGAATCCAGCAGAACGGTATTGAGGACAGTGTCCCTGAGAAGATCAGAAAAACATCCATGGACAACCTGAAATTGTTTATGGATGAAGCCGATGTGAAAACCGTTGATAAATTTTATGAGGAAGATGGAGACAATCTGGTATTAAAAGATAAGGTTTCCGAAGAAGACAGAGATAAGCTGAATGATATTTTCGGCAAACCGATGGTGATCGTTTCCACTCTGACCTCGGATAGTAAGGAAACCAAAGCAGCTCTTGCAAAAATGGACATTCCGGAAGGAACGGACCCCATGGAAGCACTTTCCCAGATGCCGCCAGAGGCACTTGCTGCAATGAAGGAACAGGTCAGTGAAAAGATCGACAAGATGCAGGATTCTATTATCACACAGGCAGGTGTTTCCTATGTCCGTGCAGAGTATGAAGCAATGGGTGAGGATGTGGATGCCATTCAGATGGATTATATGAAATCCACCGGCCTGCGGATGATCCTGATGGCGCTGATCACTATGATGGCAGCGGTCTGTGTGGTATTTCTTTCCTCCAGGGTTGCCGCTTCTCTTGGACATGATCTGAGAAACAGTGTTTACAATAAAGTAATCGGATTTTCCAGCAGAGAATACCATAAATTTTCAACCGCTTCCCTGATCACAAGATGTACCAATGATATCCAGCAGGTGCAGCAGGTAATGGCCATGCTGTTTCGAATCGTTCTGTACGCGCCGATCCTTGGTGTTGGCGGTGTGCTCCGTGTGCTGAATACGGATGCATCCATGACATGGATCCTTGGCGTAGCAGTGGCACTGATCCTGCTTGTGATCTTTGTGCTGTTCCAGGTGGCAATGCCCAAATTTACGATCCTGCAGACTCTGATCGACAAGCTGAATCTGGTTACCAGAGAGATCCTTACCGGTATCCCGGTAATCCGTGCGTTCAGTCGTGAGAAACATGAGGAAGAGCGTTTTGAGGAGGCCAATGCCACACTTACCAGAACAAACCTGTTTGTAAACAGATGTATGACTTTTATGATGCCGACCATGATGCTGATCATGAACGGAGTGTCGGTTCTTATCATCTACAGTGGCGCACATGCAGTTGACAACGGAACCATGCAGGTTGGAAATGTTATGGCGTTTATCCAGTATGCAATGCAGA
>OLQH01000426.1_pt1 | contig 47398 bp, 43 predicted proteins | sample 1672671 | NCBI WGS metagenome assembly OLQH01 (sample SAMEA3136712, study PRJEB25190) | human gut metagenome
GAAGGTCTCCTCTTGAAGTATTAAGGGTTAAAAATCGGATTTATCCGACAATCCCCTTCGGGTTATTCTGCCGTGGCGTTTGGCAGGGTTGGCGGATATGGTCTGCCAGGGATGAGATGCACACCGTCGCTCATGCCTTCCGGACGATCTTTCAGGCAAGCAGCAAGATGGGAGCGGAGTTTATGAATACGTTCCCGGCAGGATTTGTCATGGATTCGGTCATGGAGTTCATGCGGATCCTCACTTAAAAGGAAGTACTGCTCTTTACCGGATTGACTGTGCCAGATATATTTATCTGTCTCCGTTACGATCCAATGATTCGAGTGTTCCCCATAGGAATGTTCCCCGTGGAGCCATGGGCGTACGCTTCCGGAAGGATTGGCCCCAAGTGGGAGAAGATTAAAACCGTCCACCGTATCCGGTATCGCTCCCCCGGCCGCCAAGAGCAGAGTCGGCATGACGTCCCGAAGTTCTACAACTGCATGGCAGACAGAACCGCTTTTCATGTCCGGGAGGACATTCTTTCCAGCGGCAATGAGAAACGGGATCCGACAACTCCCTTCATATGGACGGGATTTGCGGAACATGTGGTGATCACAAAGCTCCTCGCCGTGGTCGGATGTAAAAAGGATGAGCGTATCATCATATAATTCCTGTTCAATCAGGGCCATAATGAGGCGGCCGATCTGATGATCCAGGTGGGTGATACAGGCGTAATACCCTATCTGAGCCTGTTTCTTTAGTTCCTCGTCCAGAGGTCCGGTCTTGGAGTCAAAGATGCGTCCGTTCTTCATCAATTCCTCAGTGTCTTCCCAGTCGCCTACAAATGGAGGACGCAAATCTTTATCCTTATAAAGATCAAAATAGTACTGCGGAGCGTCAAAAGGTGGGTGCGGCCTTAAATATGACGCCATAAGGAAGAACGGCTTTCGCGGATCTCTTCGGCGCAGGAAGTCAAGGCTTCGGTCCGTCACCCAGTTGGTTGGATGATATTTTTCCTCGTGCATCCACGGACGGGCCAGATAGCTGTTGCAATCAATGCCGGTATCTGTCACGTCGGCGGTGACGCCAAGCTCCTGCTTCAGCCAGTAGAAATAGTCGTCTGCCACAAACTGAGATTCCCGGTAAGGGACGCTTGCGTAGCGGGCGGCGTGGAGATATCCGTCGTGAAGGTCCACATGGTGGAATCCGAGATAATTCCGGAGTGGATGGACATGCATCTTGCCGACACATTCTGTATAGTACCCGGCGCCTGCAAGCTCGGACGCAAGGGTATGGGTGTAGTTCCACGGTACATTGTCTTCGTATCCCACGCGCCCGTGATGGGACTGTTCCATGCCGGTATGAAGAGCTGCTCTGGCTGCAATACAGCTTGGACAGGCGCTGTAGGCCCTGTCAAAGGATACCCCCTTTGCTGCCAGAGAGTCCAGATACGGAGTTTTGACGTCGGGGTGTCCGGCATAGCCGAGACAGTCTCCCCGAAGCTGGTCTGTCATAATCAATAGGATATTTGGCTGTTTCATAATAGACGCACCTCTGCTTCATAATCATTGCTTTCACCTTAATACAAATCCGAAAGAAAAGCAAGAAAAAGCGTCGATCAGGAGAAAGGCTTTTAAGAGGGAGCTGTCTCGCCGTGAGTTTGGCGGTACATGACCGGGGTCATACCGAAGGCCTTGCGAAACGTCTGGGTGAAGTACGACTGCGAGGAAAACCCGGTCAGGGAGGAGATATCCGATATCGAATGATTGGATGACTCCAAAAGATGGCAGGCGATCTCCAGACGGCGGCGGTTCAGATACTGAATGGGGGAGAGCCCTGCATACCTGGTAAAAGAGTGGACCATATAATACTTATTCATATGAGTCAGATTCGTCAGCGTATCCAGAGTGATCCGGTTCGCGTAATTGACGTCCAAGTACTCCTTGATCTGGGCACATTCTTTGGTAATGCGGACAGAGTTGATGGATACCGGGATTAAGTGTTTGGAGCGGATGATCTTCAAAATCAGAATTTCCAGCAGTCTCTGGCAGATGGCCTCGGAACCGTACTGGGAGTTGCGGATCTCCTGGAGCATCTGGCGGAAAAGATTGAAAATACTGGTATCATCATTAAAATTACAGATAATCTGCCCGGTGGTCTTGTCGGAAGCAAGAAAGGAAATCCCGTCGATCCCGAGAACATAGTACTCAAGTGGCTGGTTGGGCAAGGAGCGTTCGGTGTGTTCCGTATAAGGAGGAATGATGACCAGGTCTCCCGGATAGATTGAGTGGGTCGTCTGATCAAACAGAAAACTTCCCTTTCCGTCAGACACAAAGAAAAGTTCGGTGAACGGGTGCGTGTGGGGAATACTCTTCCAGTCTCCTTCATCCCTGGCATTGGAGATAGAGAGCAGTTTGGAATTGAATTTCTCTACGTCTTGTTCTTTCACAGAATAATGCCGGTTACTCATACCATTTCCCTCCTGACAAAATCAAATTATTGTGCAATCTATTTGTCCGCAACATACTAATTTAATATTATAATACATAATATGCACAAAAAAAGCAAGATTTATAAAAAATAGAGCAATAGAAGGATAGAAAGCGGAGGAAGGGTAGGCTATAATCGAAATCAGATAAGGGCGGACCGGTCAAGATGCCGGAAATCATAGAGCCGTCCGGATAGAAGGGGTGTGACAGAAGCGCGTGTCATCGCCTTGAAATGAAGTATGCCGTGTGCGCTGACGGCAGAGAGGAGAAATATTATGAAAGTAAAATTTGTCAAAAAGCTGGTAGCTTTATCTTTAGTTTCCGCAATGACATTGACAGGCCTTGCGGGATGTGGAAGTAAAGACAGCGGAGACGGCAAAAAGGAAGGCGGCGATGGAAAGACCTTGAAAGTTGCCGCATTCAACGGTGGAAACGGAGAGCAGATCTGGAAAGATATAGCGGCTGCGTTTGAAGAAGAGAACGACGGAGTGAAAGTGGAGCTGGAAATTTCCTCCGAGCTCGACAAGGACCTTACAAAAGAGATCAAAAACGGGGACGTCCCGGATGTTGTTTACTACAACCTGGGACAGGAAAGTGGATTTACGGAGACGATGCTGAAAGAAAAAGCGGTTGCGGATATCTCTGACGTATTTGAAGGAGAGCTTGGCGATAAGATGCTTGATGGTATTCTGGACAGCACCATCTCACAGCCATATGGAGATGGAAAGATCTACCTGGCTCCGATTTTCTACACGCCGACCGGATTCTGGTACAATAAGAACCTGTTTGAGGGAGAGAACGCAAAATATACCCTTCCTACTACATGGGAGGAGTTCTTCGCACTGGGTGATCAGGCAAAGAAGGATGGTATCTCACTCTTTACATTCCCACAGTCCGGATACTTTGACGCAACCATGTACACTATGCTGGAGCAGGCAGGCGGAATGGATTTCTACAATAATGCGTTAGAGTATGACGCAGATACATGGACGTCCGACGCTGGAAAGAAAGTACTGGATACATTAGGAAAGCTGGTTACACCGGATTATACACAAGAAGATACAGTTGCCAACGCAAATGCGGAAGGTGGATTCAAGATCAACCAGCAGAATGTCATCGATGGCAAAGCACTCTTTATGCCAAACGGAAACTGGGTTATTGGAGAGATGGCAGCTTCTACACCGGAAGATTTTGCCTGGGGCATGATGCCGGCACCGAAGTGGGAAGGCGACGAGACACAGGCTGTTTATATGTTTACAGAGCAGATGTGGGTACCAGCAGACGCTGAAAATATGGATCTTGCAAAAGAATTCGTGAAATTTATGTATTCCGATACAGTAGTAGACATTCTGTTAAACAACACGACAACAGATAAAGAGAGCGGAAAGACAACAGCCGCGCCGATTGTTGCACCGGTTAAAGGCGCAGCAGAGAAACTTCCGGAAGGCACAACAAAAGACGTATATGCTTCCACAGCAGCAGATAATATCGTATCTGTTACAGGAACATGGGCAACCACAGCTCCGATCGAAGGTCTTGACATGAAGAAGAACGTATATGGTCCTGTAGAGTCCATCAATACGGGAGATATGACGGTTGATGATTGGCAGAAACAGCTTGTGGAAACATGGAAAAAATGTGCTGACAACATGGAATAAAGTCGGCCCGCATGAGAACGAGCAGCAACGGTGAGTTTTTATAACTCACCGTTTTTAAAAGAGGAGGAAAAATATGAACAGAGCAAAATCACAGCGGAGATTTGTTTTTGCATGTCTCGCACCTGCAGTCATCCTGGTGGCGCTCTTTATGTTCTGGCCAACCGTCAATGTCTTCCGGATGTCACTGTACCGCATGGGTGGAATTACAAACCGGAAAGAGTTTATCGGTCTGCAGAACTTTAAGACATTGATGGAAGATAAAAATTTCCTGGAAGCGATGCAGAACACAATTTTGATTATTGTGATGGTTATGATTTTTACTATTGTATTTGCAATTCTGTTTGCGGCGATTCTGCAAAGAGGGAAATTCAAGGGGAAGAACTTTTTCCGCGTTATTTTCTACATACCGAACATTCTCAGTATCGTTGTAATCGGCGGTATTTTTGGCGCGATTTATGATCCGAGCAACGGACTTCTGAATACGTTTCTTGAAGCCGTCCATCTGGATTTTCTGACTCATAAATGGATGGGCGAACCGAAGATCGTGATCTATTCTATTATCTTTGCGCTTGTATGGCAGGCAATAGGATATTATATGGTAATGTACATGTCTGGGATGTCGGCGATTCCGGAAGATCTTTATGAGGCGGCGTCTCTGGACGGCTCTTCTGAGATCAATACGTTTTTTACGGTAACGCTTCCGTTAATCTGGACAAATATCAGGACAACACTGACATTTTACATTATCAGCACGATTAACTTAAGTTTCCTGTTCGTACAGATTATGACAGACGGAGGACCGAACGGAAAGACCGAGGTATTTCTGAACTATATGTACAAACAGGCATACGGAAACGGTGCGTACGGATATGGTATGGCAATCGGAGTCGTTGTATTCATTTTCTCGTTTGTGCTTGCGGCGATTGTCAATAAGATTACTGACAGAGAAGTTTATGAGATGTAGAAAGGAGGGCGAAAGATATGAATAAAAATCAAAAACCGGGCAGCATTGTTGGCAAAGTGATTATCTATGTAGCTCTCATTGTATTTGCGATTACGATCATCGTACCTGTGGCGTGGGTATTTATGGCAAGCTTTAAGCGGAACTCTGAGTTCATCGGAGCCGGTACCAACCCATGGGCTCTCCCGAAACAGCTCTTTGTGCAGAACTTTCAGGTGGCGTTCCAGGATGCTCAGATGGGAGAGTATCTGCTGAATACGGTGCTTGTTACAGTTCTTGCGCTGGCGCTTATCCTTGTGATTGCGCTTCCGGCGGCATATGTACTTTCCAGATTCCGATTCAAGGGGAACAAGATCCTCAACACGGTCTTCATGGCAGGTCTGTTTATCAATGTAAACTACATTGTCGTACCGATTTTCCTCATGCTGAGTGACTGGGATAAGGCGCTGGGCTTCCAGCTTTTCCTGGATAACCGGATCGTACTTGCGCTTGTGTACGCATCTTGCCACCTGCCGTTTACCATCTATCTTCTGAGCAGTTATTTCCGGACGCTTCCGAAAGGGTTTGAAGAGGCTGCCTACATTGATGGATGTGGTTATTTCAAGACCATGGTGAAGATTATGATTCCAATGGCAAAGCCAAGTATTATTACGGTGTTATTGTTTAACTTCCTGACGTTCTGGAATGAATACATCATCGCTTACACTTTGATGGACGAACACGGAACGCTTGCCATGGGACTTCAAAATCTGATGGCAGTAGAGAGAACGGCGACAAACTATGGTATCATGTATGCAGGACTTGTCATCGTCATGCTTCCAGTATTGATCTTCTACATCTGTGTACAGAAACGTCTGACAGAAGGTATGACACTCGGCGGACTGAAAGGTTAGGAGGAAGATCGGGATGAGTAAAGGTATCATAAGAAATGTAATTATGGTTATTGTCTTTATTGTTTGTCTTGCGCTGATTATTATCGGACAAAAGAATATCAGCGCAGCCGGACTTGGCATGGAGCTGATCGGATTGGTCGGTCTGCTGACCCTGCTGTTTATCTATAACCATCGATATAAATAAGAGTATAAAAAGAAGGAGCTATTGCTAAACAGAGATACGCTAAATCAGCGTGTGATCTGTGAGGCAATGGCTCCTTTTTACTTTATTTTCGGTGGCTTCGGTCGGCCATGGCTTTGATAGAGGAGGCATACTCAGAGGGGGTCATGCCTGTTACTTTCTTAAACTGTCTCGAAAAGTAGTGAATCGAGGTATAGCCCAGCTTCTCGGAAATCTGTGTAAAATTCATCTGGCCTGTACGAATCAGCTCCTTGGCGGCCTCAATTTTCATCTGAGAGAAATATTCTATGATGCCAAGACCGGATTTCTTGCTGAACAGCTTCTGTAATTGTGATCGGCCGATCAGATTGTCTTTGCAGATCTTTTCTATCGTAACCCTCCCCGACAGATTTTGACCGAGATAAGAGACGATCCGATTGAAAACTTCCGTGTCGATATTCTCTCTTACGGTCTTGTCCGGTTTATCCGGCTTTTCTTCGGCAACGGAAGAAAGATCGGAGTACTTTCGGTAAAAATAAATCATCAGCTCCTCAAGATAAAGCTGAATGAGCTGTCCAGATCCTGGCGGGAGGGAAGACTTCGTGTGCAGAGTGGTCTGGTATGGATCGTCCAGACGCCCCTCCAGAAAATTTCCGGCCTCCGTAATAATCCGGGCCAGAATATTTCTGGCAAAATCATCAGTCCTCAGAATCTTTTTTCGAAAAAAATTCATCATCGGGCTTTTGGAGGAAAAGGAAATGACAATCAGGTTCGGGGCTATGCTGCCGTTGGCTCTGACCCAGTGAAACTCATTCGGCTCATGGAAAGCGATATCTCCCTTTTTCAGTGTGTGAACCGCATCCCCGGCGCCGATGGTGACTTCCCCTTTGTCTACACAGACAAATTCCCAGAAATTATGCGCTTCCCCGGGAAAAGAGAAGGTACTCATATACTCAAAATAGTGCAGAGAAAAGATCTGATCGATATGCAGTTCCTTGCGAAACGTAATTCCTTTGTAAGCCATAGTACGGTCCCCCTTTCCGGATCATAGACGGTAAGTTTCCTGTTTCCATCATAGCGCATTTTGACAGCAGATGTCAAAGTAAAAATGCAGATTGTACAAATCAAATCGAAAATCAGACAAAGATTTTTCGTCTGTTTTATCATACAATGATATCAGAAAGAAAATCGCGAACAGGAACAATGTGATGGAAATCAAAGGAGGACATGAACATGAAAAAACCGGTTTTAGTGATTATGGCAGCAGGAATGGGAAGCAGATACGGCGGCTTAAAGCAGATCGATCCTGTTGACAAAGAGGGACATATTATTATGGACTTTTCTATCTTCGATGCGAAACGTGCCGGATTTGAGAAAGTGGTATTTATTATCAAAAAAGAAAACGAGGCGGATTTTAAAGAGGCGGTAGGAAAGAGGATGGAAGAGATCATGGACGTTTCCTATGTGTTCCAGGATCTCCACAATATTCCGGAGGGATTTGAGGTACCGGAAGGACGTGTGAAGCCATGGGGAACCGCACATGCGGTATTGAGCGCCATTGATGAGGTGGATGGACCGTTTGCGGTGATCAATGCGGACGACTACTATGGACGTCATGCGTTTGAAGTGATCTATGATTATCTGACAACACACGAAGATGATGAAAAATACCGTTATACAATGGTTGGTTATCGCTTGAAGAATACGGTGACAGACAACGGTCATGTGGCAAGAGGAATCTGCGAATTGAATGAGGACAAACAGCTTGTGGCCATCAATGAGAGAACACGGATCGAAAAGAGAGACGGCGGCATTGCTTACTCTGAGGATGACGGAAAGACATGGGTGTCTGTAGATCCGGATACACTTGTTTCTATGAATATGTGGGGATTTACAAGAAGTATTCTCGACGAAATCAAAGCGGGATTTCCGGAGTTCCTGGAGAAGGGCCTCAAGGAAAACCCGATGAAGTGCGAGTATTTCCTTCCAGCAGTTGTCAGCAAACTGCTTGGAGAGGACCGCGCGACTGTCAGGGTACTGGAATCTGAAGACAAATGGTATGGAGTGACTTATAAAGAGGACAAACCGGTCGTGGTAGCGGCAATCCAGGCGCTCAAGGACGCGGGGGTATATCCACAGAAATTATGGGAGGACAAATAGAGATGGCACGGGTAAATCAGGTACAGATCGATGAAGCAATCGCTAATTTTCAATATGAGGGAATTCTGGTAGAGGAAAGACCGTATGGAAACGGACATATTAACGATACATTTCTTCTGACTTTTGAAATCGCAGAGATGGGACGGATCAAAGTGATTCTCCAGAGAATGAACAAGGAAGTTTTCACCAATCCGGTAGAACTCATGGAAAATGTCATCGGGGTGACATCCTACCTTCGTAAGAAAATAATCGAGAACGGTGGAGATCCGGACAGAGAGACTCTGAATGTCATTCCGGCTGTGGATGGAAAACCGTATTTTATTGATTATAAGGGAGAATACTGGCGTTCCTACAAATTTGTCACGGACGCATCCAGTTACGATCAGGTAGAAAAACCGGAAGATTTCTATCAGAGCGCCTATGCGTTTGGAAATTTCCAGAGACTTCTTGCGGACTATCCGGCAGACAGTCTGCATGAGACGATCAAAGGATTCCATGATACGAAAGCAAGATTCGAGACATTTAAAAGGGCAGTAGAGGCCGATGTCTGTGGACGCGCAAAATATGTGCAGGATGAAATTCAATTTGTTCTGGATCACGAAGATGTAGCGAATGTATTCGGTGAATTGCTGGCCAAGGGTGAGATCCCTCTGCGTGTGACCCACAACGATACAAAGCTGAACAATGTTATGATCGACAATCTGACTGGAAAGGGGATCTGTGTCATCGACCTGGATACCGTGATGCCTGGTCTTGCTATGCATGATTTCGGTGATTCCATCCGGTTTGGCGCAAGTACCGCGGCAGAAGACGAGCAGGATCTGAGCAAAGTATCCTGTGATATGGATTTGTTTGACACCTATGTGAAAGGTTACCTGGAAGGATGTGGAGGCAAGCTTACGAACAAGGAAGTCGAGCTTCTTCCTATGGGCGCTAAGGTGATGACATTTGAGTGCGGAATGAGATTTCTGACAGACTACCTGGAAGGAGATCATTATTTCAAGATCCATAGAGAAAATCATAATCTGGACAGATGCCGTACCCAGTTTACACTGGTAAAAGACATGGAGAAAAAATGGGATACAATGAGAGAAATCGTAAAAAAGTACCAAAAGTAATCCGAAAGATGGTATAATAACAAGGAAGGCGCGGCTTGTCCTTGTACAGAGCCGCATTTGACGAGAAACCCATTGAAACGAAGTTGAGATGGGATACCTGGTAATAAGAAATGCGTCAGCTTATGAAAGGAGAAAAGATATGTCTATTTTAGTAACAGGAGGAGCGGGCTTTATCGGAAGCCATACCTGTGTAGAGCTCTTAAATGCAGGCTATGAAGTTGTTGTTGTAGATAATTTATATAATTCGTCTAAAGAAGCTCTGAAAAGGGTGGAGGAGATCACCGGAAAAAGCGTGAAATTTTACGAGGCGGATATCCGCGATAAAGAGGCGATGAACGCAATTTTTGATAAAGAGACGGACGTTGAGTCTGTGATTCATTTTGCGGGACTCAAAGCAGTTGGAGAATCTGTTGCAAAGCCGATCGAGTACTATGACAATAATATCGCAGGAACACTGGTTCTGTGTGACGTGATGAGAAACCATGGAGTGAAGAACATTATTTTCAGTTCTTCTGCGACTATTTACGGAGATCCGGCATTTATCCCGATCACAGAAGAGTGTCCGAAAGGAACCTGTACAAATCCATACGGATGGACGAAGTGGATGCTGGAGCAGATCTTGACAGATTTACATACGGCAGATCCGGAGTGGAACGTAGTACTGCTTCGTTACTTCAATCCGATTGGAGCGCATAAGAGCGGTAAGATCGGGGAAGATCCGAAGGGTATCCCGAACAATCTGATTCCGTATATTACACAGGTGGCAATCGGTAAATTAGAGAAGCTCGGAGTATTCGGGGATGATTATGATACACATGATGGTACTGGGGTACGCGATTATATCCATGTCGTAGACCTTGCACTCGGACATGTGCGTGCGGTAGAGAAGCTGAAAGAAAAAGCAGGCGTATCTATCTACAATCTGGGAACAGGAAACGGTTATTCGGTACTGGACATGGTAAAGGCATTCAGCAAAGCATGTGGAAAAGAAATCCCTTATGAGATTAAGCCACGTCGTGCTGGAGACATTGCAACCTGCTACTGCGACGCTACAAAGGCGAAGAATGAGCTTCACTGGGTGGCAGAGCGCGGACTTGATGAAATGTGTGAGGATTCCTGGAGATGGCAGAGCCAGAATCCAGACGGATATGGCGATAAATAAAAAAGGCACTAAATGAGAAACGAGGACGGAGCCGGATGGCATCGTCCTCGTTTTAGTTGCGCATTACTGTTTGATTTGGACACGGATACGTGTACCCGGATAATCGGGGCAGGACTCCACAGACAAGGAGGAGGTTTCTCCAAAATACAGATGAATCCGTTTGTATAGATTAGCCAGTCCATAACTCTGAGAAACACTCCCAACGGGTTTGTCATCCTGGAAAGAAAGCAGAATCTGATCCAGAACATCCTGGGAGATACCCATACCGTTATCTGAAACAACGATCTCCACATCAGATTGCTTCTGACGAATCAGAAGATGAATTCTAATTGTAGTAGAGGTGGCTTCTACTGCATGTTTGACAGAGTTTTCTATCAGAGGATGAATGAAAAGCTTTGGGATCAGCATCGTCTTTAAAGACGGCTCCACATCATAGGACCATTGCAGTTTTTGACCAAATCGGAATTTTTCAATCTGAAGATATTCATCAATGAAATCCAGCTCTTCTTGAATCGAAATCCAATCATTTGCCTTTAGAATATAGCGGAAGAGACGGGCAAGGGAGAGCATAATTTGAGAATTCTCCAAGTCTCCCTTTTTAATCAGACACCAGTACACAGATTCCAGTGCATTTATAATAAAATGCGGGTTTACCTGAGACTGGAGTGCTTCAATTTCCGCCTTGGTTTTCATAATTTCTTTTTCAAATACCTCCTGAATCAATTCGTTATTTTTATCCACTAACTGATTATAATGCAGATTCAGCTCATTCATATCCGAATTCCAATATACTTTGAGGTTTTTCTGAAGCTTTCCATTGGAAATATACATTGCTTTTTTCATATCTCTGATAGGGGCGGAAATCATTCGTGCGATCAGCAGACAGAAGAACAAAGATAATGTTGCGCCCATTCCAAAGGTTGCCAGTAGGGTTTGGTTCAGCCATGGCAGATCCTGATTTAAAAGATCCAGCGGGATGCATATAGTAAGTTCCCAGTTGGTATAGGCTGATGTCGAAGTCACAAATCGATACGACTTTGAAGTGACAGTATCTATGGAAATTTCCGGATTATTGGAGGAAAAATAAATCAGATTTCCGGTGGTGTCTTTCAAAAAGACTGCACTATTGCTAAACTGCTGGAAGTCCTCTTGAAAAAATTCTAAAAAGTCAGGACGCAATAACATAACAAGATAGCCTCCATGTACAAATTGATAATCTGAAAGAAGCAGGCGTTTCCCAGCGCGAATGTAAGAATTTTCTTGTTTCGTATTGCTTAACCAGACAATTTTTCCGTTTTGTTCGTCAATCAAATCCAGTTCCGTTTTGGTAAGAAAATCAAAAATACTTTTCTGTGCAAAGGGATAGATCTGGTGTGGAGAAGCGGCTGTATAAATTTCAATTTGTTGAACCGCATCGGTATAATTTAGAGTTTCCATGACTTTTTGACGTAATGTTATCTGGTCTTCGGACGATAAAACGTTGTTGTTCTGGCTTCGATAAAGGATATTCTGAATCTGAATATCATTACAAAGCTGCTGGATATTAGAATCAATTTCCGAAAGTGTTGAATTTAGGCGTTGCTGTACCTGTTCTGCGATAGAATCAGTATATTTCGTGGACTGCTCCAGAATATAAGCAGAAAGATGCCTGTAAAGACTGGAACCAATGATCAGGAACATAATCAGCATCGTTACCAGTGTAGAAAAGATAATGAGCGTTGAAGTTTTCAAAATCCATGATCTTAAAAAATAACGTATTTTCATATTGGAAATCCTTTCTGAATCTAAGTTCTCCTATTATCATATCAAAAAAGAGAGAAAAACACAAAAAACACAGAAAACACAGAAAAATATTAGAATTTTACGGAAATATATTGTGGTTTCAAATGAAAAGTTTTTATTTATAATGGATACAACAAAAAAGACAAAACAAAGGAGGAGACAAATGAAAAAAAGAGTTGTAGCTGTTTTGTGTACTATCATGATGGCATCGGGGATGCTGGCAGGATGTGGTCAGGCCAACAGTCATTCGGAAAAAAGTGGATCGGGGGAAACGGAAATCACATTTTGGGGAACAAGCAGTAGTACAGAGGATAAGCAGGCAATCGAAGACATGATTGACCGTTTTGAAGAGGAAAATCCGGATATTACCGTGAAGTATGAGGGAATGGAAGGAGAGGCATATAAAACGAAGATCAAAACTGTGATCAGTTCCAATAGCCTTCCGGATGTTTTCACTTACTGGGTAGGGGAGCAGTTTGAAACCTTGGTCAGTTCCGGGAATGTGATGGATCTGAGTACCATGTATGAAGAAGATACGGAATTTACAGATACTTTTGTAGAAGGTGCTCTGGATGAAGTAACTTATAATGGGAAAATATATGGCGCGCCTACAGACATTACCTGCATGACAGTCTGGTATAATAAGAAAATTTTTGAGGAGAACAATGTGTCAGTTCCGAAGACTTATGAGGAACTAAAAGAGGTAATAGCAAAACTGGAGAAAAATGGGGTAACTCCGATCGTAGTCGGAGGAAAAGACAGATGGCCGTTCCTCGGATGGTTTTCCTATCTGGCACAGAGAATCGGAGGAGTGGAACTTTACAATGAGGTGTGTCAGGGAAATAAAGACTTTACAGAAGATGCGTTCGTCAAAGCGGGGGAAGAGCTGAAAGCACTTTCTCAGCATGGATTTATCAATGGAAGTCTTTCTATCGATTCTGCCACGTCAGAGTCACTGTTTGCGGCAGGAGAAGCTGCGATGCTTGTTTCTGGTTCGTGGTCTGTGACGACTATAACATCAAATGAAAAGACAGCAGATGACTTTTCATTTTTCCCATTTCCGGCAGTGACAGGAGGCAAAGAAGAGGAGGCCGGATACCTGTATGGAGGTGTGGCAAATACGCTGGCGGTTAGCAATAATACCGAGCACAAAGAAGCGGCTCAGAAATTTTTGAAATTCTATCTGAGCGAAGATGAGCAGACAAGAAATGTAGAACGGACAGGAACATTTTCTCCGGTGCAGGTAAGCCCTGATTCGAATAATATGACAGCATTGGCTTACGATTTCAGCCAGTATGTTTCGGAGGAAGTGGATGGATTTTTCCCTTATACGGACCAGGCACTTGCGTCTGAAGAATCGGAGAAATTATTAAATGCACTTTCCGCAATCGTTTCAGACGCAAATTCAAATGTAACAGAGGAATTAGGAAAGGTAAAATAGGAGGGATGAAATGTGAAGAAAGTACGAACAAGCACACGTCTGCTTTTTATTCTTCCGGCGGTAATTTGGTTCTCTGTGATAGTAATCCTGCCGGTTCTTGTTTCTGTTTATTATAGTTTTTTCGACTGGAACGGGATCACGGAAAAAGTATTTGTGGGACTTCGAAATTACAGAGAGATGTTAAAAGATGAGATTGTATGGAACGCTCTTAAGAATTCATTGAAAATGGCATTTTGGTGCGTGATACTGCAATTACCAATCGGTATGTTTTTTGCAATCATGCTTTGTAACAAAAAACTGAAAGGAAGAAATTTTTTCAGGACAGCGTATTTTCTTCCCGTCGTACTTTCTTCTTCTTTAATCGGAATCTTGTGGTCCCAGATCTATGATCCAAACTATGGATTGATTAACAGTTTTCTGGAAAAAATCGGACTGGGCGAATGGCGCCAGTTATGGCTGGGGGATGTGAAACTCTCGTTGGGATGTGTGATTGTGGCGGTAATCTGGCAGTTTATCGGGAACTATGTGTTGATCTATTATACCTCCCTTCATGATGTATCGGAAGAAGTAATGGAATCTGCCAGACTGGATGGAGTGAATGGAATTCAGATGTTTTTTCATATTCAGCTCCCGCTGGTCTGGCCTACAGTGAGACTCACACTGGTTCTGGCTACGGTGAATTCTCTGAAATATTTTGACCTTGTCTACATTATGACCGGAGGAGGGCCAAATTCATCCAGCGAGGTACTGGCGACGTATATTATCAGAAATGCATTTAGCTCCATGAGGATGGGATACGCAAATGCGGTGGCGGTATTACTTTTGCTTTTGGGAGTTTTCTTTGTAGTCCTGTTTAACAAAATACTTACGACAAAACAGGAGCGAGTTTAAGTATCTGGTTTGAAAAGGAGAGAACATGATGAAGAAACCTTGGAAAGTACTCACTTATATTATTCTGGGAATACAGGCTGTAATTACAATCTATCCACTGGCCTGGATGATTATCGGATCTTTAAAAGATAATATTTCTTTCCTTGCGGACCCATGGGCGCTGCCGGATAAACTGCGGTTATATAATTACCAGGTAGCATGGGAAGAAGGAATTCAGAATTATATGGTCAATAGTATTTTGATTACAGTAGTTACGGTATGTTTTGTGATTCTGTTAAGCTGTACATTTTCCTTCATGCTTGCAAGATTTCCGTTTAAGGGAAGCGGGATATTAATTGGATTGTTTTTTGCAGGTATGATGATTCCGGTACACTGTACCTTGATTCCATTATATAATATGATGAACATGGCCGGCCTGATAGATCATTTGTGGGCGTTACTGTTCCCTTATGTGGCGTCATCCCTTCCGATTGCGGTATTTCTTACATATGGACATTACCAACAGCTTCCAAAAGAGCTGGAGGAAGCGGCAAGAATTGACGGATGCAGTGTTACAGGGATGTTTTTCAGAGTTTTCCTGCCATTATCAAAACCGGTGATTTCAACCATCAGTATTCTGACGGCGCTGAGTGCCTGGAACGAGTTTATGTTCGCAAATGTATTTCTGTCGGATCCGAACCAGAAAACATTGCCGATTGGACTTTTAGCGTTGAAAGGAACGTATTCTACTGATTATGCGGCACTGTGTGCGGCATTAACGATGTCGGCCGTTCCTATTATTCTTGTATATGTATTGATGTCAAATAAGATACAGTCCGGTATGGTGGCAGGAGCTGTAAAAAGCTGAGAAAGGTGGAAACAAGAAAATGAAAACAATCATAAATCCGATTCTGCCGGGATTTCATCCGGATCCGTCCATTATCCGTGTGGAAGAAGACTACTATATCGCGGTATCTACGTTTGAATGGTTTCCTGGCGTATGTATTTATCATTCCCGTGATTTGCAGAACTGGGAACTTATAGCAAGACCATTGGAAAGAACAAGCCAGCTTGATATGCGGGGAAATGATGCGTCGGGCGGCGTCTTTGCTCCGTGCCTTTCGTATGATCAGGGGACTTATTATCTGGTCTATTCTAATGTCCGTACACACTGGTATGAATTTATGGACTGCCAGAACTATCTGGTCACGGCAAAAGATATCAAAGGACCGTGGTCTGATCCGGTTTATCTTCACAGTGCAGGATTCGATTCTTCTTTGTTTCACGATACAGATGGAAAGAAGTATCTGGTCGGTCTGATAAGACATTACAGGAAAGACAGAATACAAAAAATATTTCTTCAGGAATACGATGATAAAGAAAAACGACTGATAGGAAAGCTGAAAGAAATCTATGCGGGAAGTGGAATTTCTATTCCGGAAGGACCACATCTGTACAAGAAAGGAGGATATTATTATCTGCTCACAGCAGAAGGAGGAACGGAATACGGACATGCGGTCACGATGGCAAGATCCAGAAACATAGAAGGACCGTATGAACTGCATCCGGGGAATCCTATTTTGACATCCAGAGATAATCTGAGAGCAGATTTACAAAAGGCGGGGCATGCGGATCTTGTAGAGACGCCGGACGGACAATGGTATATGGTCCATCTTTGTGCCAGACCGCTTCCGCCTTTCAGGAGATGTCCGCTTGGAAGAGAGACGGCGATACAGAAAGTGGTCTGGAAAGATGATGAATGGCTGTATCTGGAAACCGGAAAAAGGGAACCGCAGGTAAGAGTCCCGGGAATTACGAAAACCAGGAAAAGAGAAAAGAGAAAATACTTTTATAAGTTCCATGATAAGATCAGCAAGGATTTTCATTCACTCAGGATTCCAATGGAGTCATTTGCCACGCTTAGTGAACGGCCGGGATATTTAAGACTGAATGGACTGGATTCCCCAAATTCCAGGTTTGAACAGGCATTTTTGGCAAGAAGACAGGAAGATTTCTGTTTCCGAATGGAGACCAGGATGGAATTTCATCCTGTTTCTGAACGGCAGATGGCAGGGCTTATGTATTTCTATGATGAGGAAGATTTCTATTATTTATATTTGTCCAGAAATCCGCAAGGTGAGAACTATGTTCATGTGATGCAGATGGACAGAGGAAAGCTAAAGTTCTCCGTTTGCGGGGAAATTACCGTTGAGGATAAGCCGATTTTTTTAAGACTGGAAGTCAGAAATACCCGAGGGAAGTTTGCTTATTCCATGGACGGAAGAAACTGGAATCCGGTGGGAAAGGAGTGGGAGGCGGATAAGATTTCAGACGAATATCCGTTAGAGGGCGCCTATACAGGAGCGATGACAGGGGTTGCATGCCACGATATGCTTTATCGAAATGCCAAAGCGGACTTTGAATATATACTATATCAAGAAATATGTGAAAATATGGAACATTAAAAAGTATCAAAGTCATGTTATACTGGAAATCGGGATTGGCAAGGATGTGAAAGGATGAAAAAAAACGATACACTTTTGATAGTGGAAGACGAAGAAAATATTCTTTATGGTATGCAAAGCGTACTTTCCTGCCATTTGGATTTTATTTCAGAAGTATATACAGCCAGAAACGGCAAAGAGGCCCTTACAATCATTCAGAACAAGCCGGTCAGTATGATTGTGACGGATCTACGTATGCCGGAAATGGATGGGACGACAATGATAAAGAATATCAGGAAAATGGGGTATCAGATGCCGGTGATTGTGCTGACAGCGATTGCTGATTTTAAGAAAGCCCAGGAGTTGATTCCGCTGAAAATACAGAACTATGTTCTGAAGCCATTCAGCGTGGAAGATATATTGAAAGAGATTGACAATGCGTTTTGTGAACTCAGAGAAAAGGAGTCTTTAAAAAAGGCGGAAAAACTGTTGGAAAAGTTCCCGGAATTAAGTATGGAGCAGGAATATAAAGGGAAAAATCCGCTGATCAGAGAGGCACAGAAGTATATATCGAAGCATAGAAAGGAAAGTATTTCACTTCAAATGTTGTCGGAACAGTTGCATGTCAGCAAGGCATACCTTTCTACTTTGTTCAAGCATGAGATGGATATGACATTGACAGAGTTTATTACAAAGCAGAAGGTGAAGCTTGCGAAAAGATATCTTCTGGACACGGATCTGCGTATCTGCGAGATTGCAGAAGAAACGGGTTGGCAAAGTGATAAATATTTTATACAGGTATTTAAAGAACAGGAAGGGCTTACACCGCTCGCTTTCCGTAAAAGATGGAAAAACAGGACTTTTGAGAAAGGGGAGGATTAAATCCCCCCTGTATCTTTTGGGCGTAGAGACTGGCTGATTCCTTTGACGGAAGACGAATATTCCAGAGGCGACATTCCAGTCGCCTTTTTAAACTGCTTGGAAAAGTACTGAGGCGAGCTGTAGGAAAGAAAGTAAGCGATCTCAGTAAAATTCATCGTACCATCACGGATGATGTCCTTTGCCCTTTGAATCTTCATATTATTAAAGTATTCGATGACGCCGCATCCCTTTTCCTTGTGGAACAGCGACTGGAGAGCAGAGCGGCTCAAGGAATGGGCCTCACAGATCTGGGCGATAGTAAGCTGCTCACAGATATGGTATTCCAGGTATTGCAGGACTTTTGTAATCCGCCCGGACTCATGCGGAGAAGATTCCTTCCGGAAAATCTTAGAGATCTCTTTTGGAGAGACGGCATTTTCTCCGTTATGATTGCGGATAACGGTGATTAAAAAAAGCTCCAAATATAATAAAATCAGTTGCTGAGAGCCAAAAGGAAGTTCGGGGCGCAGTTTAACCTGCTCGACAGAAGGAAGATTCAGCGGTGTGCTGAACGTCTCTCTTGCCGTATGAATCAGATGCGAAATCATAGTCCGCTCTTCCATGGTCAAAGTACAGTTTTTCTTGCGAAATAGGTCCATAGCGGGCGAATGTGAAAGAAAGGAGACAGCAACAAGGTTTGGTGATTTATCGCCGATTGCCTGGATCGCGTGAAATTCATTTGGCTGATGGAAAATAATATCGCCGGTATTCAGATGCAGGTGATCATCTTCCGAACGGATCAGAACACTTCCTTTATCTACATACATAAATTCCCAGAAGTCATGGGCTTCTCCATTAAAAACAAAGTCCTTCATATATTCAAAATAGTGAATCGTGATGATGGAATCGATTGTAATATCCTTTTTCAGATGAGTTTTTACATAAGTCATCGTATCATCTCCTCTGCATTATTGTAGCAGGACTAGGATAATAAAACAAGAAAATTAGTTGATATGATAAGTGACCTTGGTAAAAAGCGTGTATAATAAAAAACAGAAAGACATGTATATGTGCAAATATAACAAGAAAAGGAGGAAAAAGGATGAAGATTGAAAAGAGAGGTATCATTCTTCAGTTTGACGAAAATACTTTGACCTATTCAATGGAATGCGATCATCAGACATGGAAGTGGCCAAAGAATTATGTGCCAAGAATGATCTGTGAGGAAGGGGAATTTTGCTTCCGGGATGCATGCCAGATTTCCCATGAGGTCATTCATTTCGGGACTGGCGAAGGAATACACAGCCGGTTCAAAGGCTTCAAAAAAGACGGAGAAGAGATCCCGTATCATTTTGAGACCCTCGTGTGGATCGAAGAGGCAAGTGGGGATGTATTCTTCGAGTGGATCCCGGTAGAGGAAGAGGGGCTTCACGTTCTGAAAGTGCTCTGGCCGGGAGAGATGGAGTTTGATGAGGCCAGGGATGATTGGTATACCCTTTTGAATCAGGAACAGGGAATGATGATCCCTAATACATGGCCGGAGGAGCTGCAACCGGTTATCTTTGATGGGTTCTTTGGTACCGCAGGCGGCTATATGCCATGGTTCGGTCAGGTGCGCGGACGTGAGGGGTATATTGCGATCTGTGTGACTCCGTGGAATGCAGGATATCAGGCCGAGCATCCGGCGGGCGGACCGTATACCCATGTCAGCGTGCGTTTTGAACCAAGCCTTGGAAAGATGGATTATAGACGAATTATCAAATATACTTTCTTATCGGATTGCGATTATAATGATCTCTGTAAGGTGTACAGAACATATGTGAACGAGCAGGGAAGACTCAGAACGCTGGAAGAGAAAGCGGCCAGAAATGCATCTGTGAATGATTTGATTGGGTGTGCGTTTGTACATAGAGGCATTAAGACGGTTGTTCAGCCGAACTCTGATTTCTTTGATCCGGAAAATCCGGAGAAGAACAATAATCTGACAAGGTTTGAGACAAGAGAGAAGGAAATCCGTCATTTACATGACCTCGGAGTGGAAAAGCTGTACCTGCATCTGGACGGATGGGCACAGCCAGGATATGACAACCAGCACCCGGATTATCTGCCGGCATGTAAAGAAGCAGGAGGATGGGAAGGCATGAAGTCTTTGGTGGATGCAATGCATGAATGTGGCTACATGTTTGGAATCCACGATCAGTACCGGGATTATTATCTTGCGGCTCCAAGCTTCGATGAGAATTACGCATGCCGTCTCACAGACGGAAGCATTCCGAAACATCAGAGATGGGCGGGCGGACCGCAGTCTTATTTGTGTGCGACACAGGCTCCTTACTATGTGAAAAGAAACTTCCAGGAGATTGAGAAAAACGGAATCAGGCTGGATGGCGCATACTTGGATGTATTTACATGTAACGAAGGGGACGAGTGCGATAATCCGATGCATAGAATGACGAGAAAAGACTGCTACGATTTCCGCTGCAAATGCTTTGAGTATCTTCTGTCCAATGGTATTTTGCCAAGTTCAGAGGAAGTAAGCGACTGGGCGGTACCAAGCCTGGTATTCTGCCACTATGCTCCATACGACTTCATGCTGCGTCAGCCTGGTTCACCGAAACAGGGAATTCCAGTACCGCTTTATAACCTCGTATATCACGACTGTGTGATCGAGCCGTGGATGATGGACAAGGTAAGTGAGGAAGAAGACTATATGCTCTATGCGCTCCTAAACGGCGGCGCTCCGTACCTCATCAGAGATGCGGCATACCCGAACTTTGACGGTGCGTTCGACGGTGCGATCGAGAAAAAGCTGGAAGAGGATATCGAAAGATGCAAAGTAGTATCGGATCTGCATGAAAAGATAGCAAAATGCGAAATGGTGCGCCATGATATGGTGGATGGTAATCCGATGGTACAAAGAACGACTTTTTCTGATGGAACAAAGGTGACGGTAGATTTTGAAAAACAGACGTACGTCATTGAGTAATCAGGTCATAAATGTGGCCTTTGCACAGTATTTTGTAGGCAAAAGCTATTTGAAGATGCTGACTACAGAAGGCGTTCCGGTAGCTAACGTGACATTTGAGCCGGGATGCCGAAATAATTGGCATATTCACAGAGCGGACAGAGGAGGAGGTCAGATTCTTCTTTGCACGTCCGGACGGGGATGGTACCAGGAATGGGGAGGGGAGGCCCGGGAACTGCATCCGGGCGATGTGGTAACGATTCCGGCTGGTGTTAAGCACTGGCATGGAGCGGCAAAGGACAGTTGGTTTACCCATCTGGCAATAGAAGTTCCAGGAGAAAAGACCTCCAATGAATGGCTCGAAACGGTGACAGACGAACAGTATCAGATTCTGAAATAAGGCTAAAAAGGAATGATCCGGGCAGGCAGAGCAAAAACTCCGGTCTGCCCATTTTTCTAAAAAAATTGTTAAATCCACTGGTTTTTCACGGATATTTCATAGAAAAATTGCATTTTTATGTGCTTTCTGATATGATAAATTCCGTATGAGCGGTTGGGCCCTCCGGTGCAATCGCATAAAATCAGTGAAAATATAAACGAATGGATCAACATGGTTTCCGAAGAGGGAGAACTTCGGAGAAACATAGTGCAGGAGGTTTCGTGTAATGAATGAAAATCTGTCGGGGCTGTCGGCCCGGGAAGTAGAGGAGCGCAGGGCCCGTGGCGAAGGCGGTACGGGCGCCGCAAAGATTACGAAGACGAAGCCGCAGATTGTGCGGGAGAATCTTTGTACGCTGTTTAACTTTCTGAACTTTTTGATTGCAGTACTGCTGTTTCTGGTTGGGGCATACTCCAATATGCTCTTTATCGCCATTATCATTTTAAATATTGTGATCGGGATAGCGCAGGAGTTTAAGGCGAAGAAACTGGTGGACGAGCTGTCGATTCTGAACCGCCCAACGGTACGTGTACGAAGAGACGGCCGCGAAATGACCGTGGAGATGGAAGAGATTGTAAAGGATGATCTTGTAGTATTGGCAAGCGGGAATCAGATCTGTAATGATGCTGTTGTTGTGGATGGGATGCTGGAGGTCAATGAGTCTTTGCTGACCGGGGAGAGCGACGCGATTATTAAAGAGCAGGGAGCAGAGCTTTTTTCAGGAAGTTCAGTCATATCCGGAAAGGCATATGCCAAAGTAATCCATGTCGGAAACGAGAATTATGCGACCAAACTGGCAAATGAAGTGAAGCAGGAGAAACAGATTCATTCCGAACTGCTTGGATCCATGCGTAAGGTGACGAAGTTTACAAGTTTCCTTATCATTCCTCTTGGGATTATTTTGTTTCTGGAAGCATATTTCCTGCGGCAATCCCCGCTCGATGAATCCGTGATCTCCTCTTCAGCAGCTCTCCTTGGTATGCTGCCGAAAGGGCTGGTACTTCTGATTTCCGTTTCTCTTGCGGCAGGAGTGATCCGGCTTGCAAGGATGAAAATTCTTGTGCAGAATATTTATTCTCTTGAGACGCTGGCTCACGTGGACACGATTTGTCTTGATAAGACAGGAACGATTACAGATGGAAAGCTGAGAGTACATACTGTTTTACCGCTTTCTGATCTCACGGACGGGGAGGCGCTGGTGAAATCCTACATGGCAGCCAGTGACGACAATAATGCGACGTTCCAGGCGTTGAAGGTGAAGTTTGAGCCGGAGCCGAAGTATCGTCCGGAGCATAAAATTTCTTTCTCCTCTAAGAGAAAATGGGGATGTATCAGCTTTGAGGGCGCCGGAAGTATTTTCGTGGGGGCGCCGGAAAGATTGATGGATAAGCTTCCGGATCATCTGGAACAGGAACTGGAAAAGGGCCGCAGAGTGATTATTATTGGTTATTACGGACAGACATGGGAAGATGATGAGAAACTTCCGGAGGGTATTCGTCCGGTTTACAGTGTCGTGCTGGAAGATACGATTCGGAAAAATGCGGAAGAGACGCTTGGCTTTTTCCGGCGCGAGGGGGTAGACGTTAAAGTGATTTCCGGAGACCATGTAAAGACTGTGGCGATGATTGCAAAGCGTGCTGGCCTGAAACGATGGCAGGATGCTCTGGATATGTCTACGCTTGGGGAATCTCCTGACTACGATGCCCTTTGTCAGGATTATGCGGTGTTTGCCAGAGTGACTCCGAAACAGAAACAAGAGCTTGTAAAGGCTTTGCAAAGGCAGGGACACCAGGTAGCCATGACAGGAGACGGGGTCAACGACCTGCTGGCTCTCAGAGAGGCGGACTGTTCGATTGCGGTTGCGGACGGAAGTGACGCAAGCCGTCAGATTGCCCAGGTGGTGCTTCTGGATTCCGATTTCACCAATTTGCCGCATGTTGTGATGGAGGGCAGAAAGGTAATCAACAACGTGACAAGAACGGCCCAGGTCTTCTTTATCAAGACAATTTATTCGGTGCTTGTATCGTTCTTCTGCCTGTTCTCTAATCAGCCATTCCCGTTTATCCCGATTCAGGTGACATTGATTGATGCCTGCATTGAGGCATATCCGTCTTTCGTATCGATTGTGGAATCGGATATCCGGCGTATTCGGGGAAGATTTCTGCCGACAGCACTTTCCCATGCGGCTCCGTTTGGTATCACGGTTGCCGTTATGATCTCGGTGTTTTCGTTGCTTGCACCGTTTGGCGTGGAGCAGAGGCAGACAACGATGTATATGCTTTTGATTCTTATTTCTATGGGAGCTGTTATTAAGAGTTGTATTCCGCTCACTTGGCTTCGCGCATTTGTGTGTGTGACTATGGTGGGAGGCACTTTCTTTGCGCTGGCGATTCTGCCGTCGCTGTTTGAGATCACGGCGATTACGATTCCGATGGCAACCGCGGTTCTGATTGGTGCGGCAGCTTGTCTTGTGGCGATTTTGATTCTGGAACAGGTGCGAAAGACGATGGTAAAATAAAAGTGGCATGTGTGTAAATTTGAAAGGGGAGAAAAAGGAAAAGACAGATGGAAATTATAAAAGCAGTCTTATTTGGAATTGTGGAGGGAATCACAGAATGGCTTCCGGTCAGCAGTACGGGGCATATGATTCTTCTGGATGAGTTTATACAATTAAAGGGGAACGAGGAGTTTATCAATGTATTTTTGGTGGTGATCCAACTTGGAGCGATTTTTGCGGTTGTTCTTCAGTTTTGGAATCAGTTATTCCCGTTTCAGTGGAAAGATAAAAGAAAACCGTTTGTTGAGATGGATAAGATGATTCTCTGGGGAAAGATTCTGCTTGCCTGTATTCCGGCGGCGATCATTGGAATCCTTTTTGACAGTGTATTCGAAGAACTGTTCTACCATGCCGTTCCGGTTGCGGTTGCGCTGATTGTGTTTGGTATTGCTTTTATTATCATCGAAAGGTGGAATAAAGGCAGAAAGCCGAAGATTCGTACGGTCGATGATTTGACGGTTTCAGCAGTGCTGATCATTGGTGTGTTCCAGCTTCTGGCGGCGGTCTTCCCGGGGACGTCCCGTTCTGGGGCAACGATCGTAGGAGCCCTCCTGATTGGGGTTTCCAGAAAAGCGGCGTCAGAGTTTACCTTTTTCCTGGCTGTCCCGGTAATGCTTGGGGCAAGTCTTCTGAAAGTTCTGAAATATGGATTTGCGTTTAGTGGATCAGAGCTTTTAGTACTTGGAGTTGGTATGGTGACGGCTTTTTTCGTCTCCATCGCAGTGATCCGTTTCCTGATGGATTATATTAAGAAGCATGACTTTCAGGCATTTGGATGGTACCGTATCGCACTCGGGATTGTTGTGTTGATTGGCAGTATGGTAGGGCTTGTGCAGGTTTAATCGATGAAAATGAAAAGAAAGAATGAGGAAGAGAACCGATCGGTTTACTCTTCCTCATTTTTTGTACTGGCGACCGCATATAATCCAGGTACATAAATACAATTTCCATGTACTTTTCTCAGTGTTTTCAGTACTTATAGAGCCTAAATCTAATAGAAATATGCTCTATTTCACTCTTTACGCAAAATATTAGTATCGTTTTAGTATCACCAGGAATCACAACGGTTTCCTCTAATTTCCCTTGAACATAACTCACCAATGTGCTATATTGTAAATAGAAAAAGGAACAACCGCCCACAAAGTGGTTGACCAGTTAAAGAATGAACATAGAAAATGCCACCTCATCACTCGCCAAAGTTTCGGGGTGGTTTTTTCTATGCCTTATATCATCAGTGACAAATCAAATAAATGAATGTCAGCAGTGACAGAATGAACATACCAAAGGCCATAAGGTCTTTGAAATCAAAATGATTCTTGTTATTGTCCATCAGCACCACCCCCATTCTATGTAGAATAGAGGTCAGCCACCCTGCAACGCAGTTGTTCCTTTCTATATACTACCACAAGCACAAACCATGTACAATATACTATTTCAATAACATTAGGACACCCAGCAACTCCCCGATCCGGTAGGTCCAAGGTCGTACTTTTCTACCTTTACTCCGGTGCTTTGCGCGCGTAATCGTGTCATTAAATTGCCTATGCTCGATAACGATTCGTTATTGACAATCGCCCCGTTATTATTAATTTCGGAGGTGGTAGATGTACTCCCTCCAAATGCGCTCTTAGGTAATTGCTTTTTATCTTCATCCCTTTATCTTCTTCAATCATATGTTTCGGAAGATCAAAAGTACCGTTTTGGTAGTTTTAGGGTACTGCTATATATGCAGAAATGTTAAGTTTTGTTAAGTTCTTCTATATAGACGGAAACACTAAGTTTTTCTAAGTTTTGGCGCTCTGCTATATACTCAAGAACATTAGGGTTTTTAAGGGTTTCATTTCTACAAAGCCTTGTCGATCTCTTCTTCATGGAATCAAGTCTGATAGGCTCACAAGTGCGTTGCTATGGATTTCCATAACACGAGTTTTGGAGCATCCCACCCGGTCAGCTATTCTTTCCCATGTCATAGGTTCCATATAGGTTACATATACACAGTAAAGTACTTCTCTTTCTTCTGGATCTTCCACTTTCCCGATTATGTCACGGATTGTTCTCGTTATGTTCTCAGAGAATCTTCGTTCTTCCTCAAGCTGTTCTAAAAGCTTTCTGCCGTCCTCCAAAAGCTGTTTTAAGCTGCCTTTTTGCTCATATGCCTTATTGTATTTCATAAGCTCTTGGATGGCCGAAATCGAGCTTTCTACGTTCCCTTTCCGCACTTCTGCTGAAAGGCCTATGTGCCATGCTTTTCGGTACTGTTCGAGAAATCTTTTACTACTTCTTCGCTTTCCCCTTTTTAGGGTGTCCGAAATGTCCGAATACTCCTTCTGCATCAATAGCCCAACGCCTCCCGTTCAACCTCACTTGTCCATGTCTGGCGAAACCTGCTTAATCCTACATGATGGATCGGAGCCGGAGACAGATATTCTTCATAATACCGCCGATAATGGTAATGCCTGGATCTCTGACGTAATTTTCGGATTCCTTCGTTCTGTATCTGCCTTGCCCGGTCTGTACTGACTCCGATCACGCTGCCTGCTTCGTTCAGTGTCATCCCATCTTGAAACCTTAAACGGATGGCCGCGGCCTGCTTCTCTGGAAGATCATCTACAGCAATCCACACTTCTCTTGCCATTCGTTCCGCATCAACCGCCCTTATTACATCCTCTTCTAAATCTTCAGAAGAGGAGAGTACATCAAGAATGGCCATAGGTTCTTCTTCACCCTCAACAGGGGCATCCAGGCTCCCTATTTGCCCGATCCTAATATCTTTCTGCAACTGCTCATATCTTTCATACCCTATGCCAAGAATCGAGCAGATTTCCGCTTTTGACGGCTCTTCCCCGAAGCGTTTTTCATACTCGGTTCTTGCCTTCTGGTATTTCAAGATCATGCCTGCGGTATGCGAAGGAATACGAACCGTCTGGCAACATTCTTCAATATAACGTATGATCTTGTTTTTTATCCAATATCCGAGATATGTTACAAATGCGGAGCCTTTAGAACAGTCAAAGAATCTCACAGCCTCACACAGTCCCAGATATGCCTCCTGCATGAGGTCACAGAGTTCCGCAAATCCTGTATATTTCTTTGCGATCTTGTAGGCCAGTCCGCTATTCTGTTCCCAAAGCCGAAGCGTATTGTCTGATGTATTTTCACCTGCCTGCACTCGTGCTACAAGCTGTTCATTGTCCATCATATATGCCACCTTTCAAAAATACCCCAGACGCTAGGAGAAAAACGCCCGGGGTGCTCTTATCAATTATGCTGATGGCTTATTCTCTTCGTAGTAAATAGCCATCTTCTTATTATCCAGTACAAAGGCATCATATACGATGCGCCCCTCTACCAGCTCGCCGCTGATCCCAGGTGGATCCTGATGTACTTTGTACTCTTCCAGCTTCGTCGGTGCTACAGTAGCCACAGGATGAGCGATCATAAAGCCGAAATTCTCCGGCAGACGTACCTTCGGCACTTTAATGACCGTCAGCCCGTCAAGGTTGGCGATGACTCCCTGTAAACGCATCTCCGCGCTGACAGACGTTTCCATGATGATATCCGGGCACTTCTTCATCAAAAGATGTGTGTCTGGTGTCACTACGAGAATTCTTCCTGTATCCGGCACATCTGCGTTATCGAGGGCGTTATTTCCCTCGATGATCTCATCATAGATATTTTCAGGGCTTAATGTAACCGTTGTTTTTTTAGTACCTGCTCCCGCTGCCATCTTCCCATAAACATAGGTATCAACTTCCGGGATAATAACTTCGCGCTGCTGTCTTGCCAGTGCGGAAGCTCCCGAAAGTACCCCGCCTGTCTCATCCTTGTCCAGCTTATCTACCACAAAGGTAAACGACCTGTCCTTTGTCAACGTGAACTCTTCCAGTGTGTTTCCAACAGATCCCAGCGCCCCATAGCGTGACCAAACGACCGTTTCCGCTTCTCCAGTTGTCTTACCAACCTCACTGCCGTCTCGGTCGTAATCTGTCATGGGTACTGTATTCACCTTATGAACCTTTACCGTATGCGCTCCTGTCCATTCAAAGTCGTTATTTGTCAGGAGCGCCTTTTTACTTTCTTTTGTAAACATTTCATCCACATACGGATGAAACTTTGTAACTAGATTAATCGCCATTTATTTACCTTTAACGTTTCGGCGGTGCAAATGCCGAAGCAAGTGCTATTTCCTGACTTTCCCTTAACGATCTCCCTGCCCGTGGAACCTCTCCGGCAAAAGCCGTCTTAACTACCTTCTGTAAAGCTTCACGGAATATGCCTGAAACATCCTTATAACTTCTCTCATAAGCTTCTTTGTCGCTATAATCCAGAATTTTCGCAAGAGAAGAAGGAAGGTTATCATTAATTAGCGCATCCTTTGCATCTGCCATCAATTCCCGCCTTGTAACGTCCCTTTCCCTTTTTTCGATCTCGCTTTCTTGCTGTTCGCCTTCGAACATCCTCTGTAACCGTTTACGCTCGGCGGCGATCTTCTTCGCTACGATCCGATCAACGTCCGCATCCGTGTATTTCTTTTCCGTCTGCCCTTGATTCTCTGCGTCCTGTTCGCCCCGTGCTCCTGCCTCTTCTTCTGCACTGGCAGCCTGTGCTTCTTCAATGCCTTCTGCACCCATATTCTTCATTTCTTCGTCCATGTTATCGACTCCTTTCCGTTTAACGCCCGCCGGCGACTATATCGCATTTTATAAGGTGATGCCGCACCCTTACGGAGGTAGTCAATATTGAAATATAAAAAAGACGCAGGAAACAGCTTTCTTCCATTTCTGGAATTAAGTCATTTCCCACGCCCTCCTGAGCTTACACCAATACAGAAAGGAGGTATTGGTGCGGTACTTCAATATTGATATAACCATCATACATTATCTTACGTGAAAGATCAACCCCTTTTAAAGCCGCCGCTTCTACTACTCTCCACTTGTAGACGACCTAAGTACAATATAGGCCCGTTTATACTGTCCTCGTTGCGGTTTCACCTTCCACTCCTTAATCTCTGGAGAAAGCAGTTGTATCAACCTTTCCAAATCCTTACCACTTTCATATGACACTTTAACCTTCACACTCACGCCATCACCCCCCTTTCTACAAGCCGCTCGTCCAATTCCTCTAAATCTTCCACAATTCGATCCAGATGGTTTTCCACGCCATAAAGCGCTGCTTCTATGTACTCATCACATAACTTCATCCCGTTATCACTATCAAATTGTCCCCTGATAGCCCCCACAATGGCAGATACTCCGATTATCTCAGCTTGCAATTGATTCAAATCTTTTCTCACCACGACTATTCCCCTTTCTGCATAATTGTCAAAAGCTGTTTCCTTTCCTCATCATTCAGCTCTATCACCGCTTTCATGAACTCCATTAAGTACGGCTTCATGTCCAACTCTCTCTTGATTTCCAATATACTCATATCTTTTTTCATTCTTTTGCCTCCTTGTATGGGGTATAACACCTATGTTGTTATGTTGCAGATGTTGTAAATGGTAATTCTTGTTGAACCGGATCAGCATTAACAACATTATCAGCATCAACAACATTATCAGCATTAACAACATTAAAAATATACTTCCTTTTTTCTCTGTTATCCATAAAGTAATCGGTTTTTCCTGTCGCTTGCCTCTACAGAGCGAAAAGACACTTCTGGAAGATGTAGCTTAACCGAATCGTCACTGATCCGCGCAACCACACGGTCGCCGACATTCAACTTTTGAATGTCAAGATTGCTTGTGTAGATAGTGACTCTTTTTTTGGTGTGCCGATCGTTCACGAGACGATATAAAACTGTGTCAGCCCATTCTTTACCAAGCTGAGCGCCGATATCGTCCAGCACCAGAACTCGGCAATCATAAAGCGTTTCAATTTCTTCCTTAGCCAATCCTGAATTGAAACTACTCTTCGTCCGCTCCAACAAATCCAGAGTACTCACAAACTTAAACGATCCTTTACACCGTTTTGCTAGTTCGTTCAGAATGGCACATGATAACATCGTCTTCCCCGATCCACACATGTTCGACCAGATATATAAGCCGATGCCCTCCTTTTCAAATTTTTCAAACTCGGTTAAGTACTTGACGATGATATTCTTCTGCTCATTCACATTTGATCCACGCCCCTCATAAATACTCCACTGAAAATCATCCGAGCCAACATTGCAAAACCGTTCCGGCATACCAGATCTTTCACGGCGGTAAGCAACTTCACTAGATGGAATACCGGATACAGGAACAAGAAATTCATACCCGTCCGGATCCTCAACTAGGCACCCTCCTGAATCAAGAACTGTCAGTCGCATTTGGTCGATCTCCGCGTTTGATCTGTTCGCAAACACAGAGTTTTTCAGAAGAGCACGGATAAACCGCCTGCGCCCATTGAGCTGCTCGCTGTCCATGTTGCTCGACATGAAAGAAATTTTTCCACCAGTTGCCCGATAACGGGCTAAACTTTTAAATTCTCCCGTCAAAAATCACCCCTTTCCCAAGCCGTTGGGTCGACGTTGATTTCCTTTCCAGGAATGATGTAATCCGTTCTTCCGTAAACAGATCGAGTGTCAGTAGGATTCTCTCGGTTCGCATAATTCCCATCGAGGATTTTTGCCATGTTCGCATCTTTAAGCATCCAATCAAAAGTAGCCGACCAGTTCCGATCATTCCCCCCTTTCAGGAAGTCGCTACTTTCTGCGAGCTCAAACATACGGCGGAAATCATCCACGCTGTACTGATTTAGTCGCGCTCTAATCGCTCTCCTTCGGGCTTCAGATAATTTAGTCAGGCGAGGGAACGAAAAGCATATTTCGTTATACAAATCAGCAATCTGCTGATAGTCTATATTATCGTTGTCTTTTTCTTTATTTTTGTCTTTTTCTTTATTTTTCTTTTTATTAGGTACCCGATCGTATTCGGTCGTACCCGATTGATTATGGTCGTATTCGGTCGTATTATCTTTATTCCATCGTTTCAGAATATTTTCACGGTTTTTGCTGCATTTCTCTTTATACCACTCAGCGTTTCGATCTATCGCCAAACTTATCACATCAAAAGCCATTGCCAACGCAGGACTGCTTTCAAAATCTGGCCGTATATGCTCCGTGGCATAAGGAAAAAGCGATTTAAACAGCTTCCCAGCTTCGCTGTCCGACAATCTGCAAACAATGATTTCATTATCGTAATAAATTATAAATCCTTTGTTACCATTGCTACTCAATCTTTCACTCCCTTTCCTGCCGTTTTCTCTCCAAAGAAGAATCGCTCCTGTACATAAGCAACCGGAATCTTGCCTCTGACGGTCAAAAATCCTTTTTTCTGTAACTCACAATTCATCTGCCGGATATAGCAGTATGCTTTACTCTGAGACACTCCCAAAAGCTCCTGCAAGTCCTTTGCCGTGTACACCTGTTTTGTCATCGTCACGTCTCCTTTCGTCTCCTGATCCACACCCCGGCCGGCGTGTTAATCTTCTACTTCAATAATTTCAGTCACATCTACACCGAGAACTTCCGCAAATCTTCCAGCCGTCTTCGGCGTTATTTTTTTACTGTTCATCACAGTATAAAAACGAGTACGGCTAAATCCTCCGAGCTTACATACATCTGTAATCGTTATCCGCTTTTCTGCCAGAATTAAATCAACCTTTTTTCTATCTACCGTCATATCCTCACCTCCTTTTCCTTGCATTTGCAAGATTTACATTTAAAATATCACGCTTTTGCAAGATTGTCAATAACGATTTAACGCATTTGCAAGATTTTGTTTACTTTTCATCTAATTTATGATTTAATCATCTAAAGGAGTTTTTGAAATGGGAATAGGAACAAACTTAAAAATAGCTCTAGGGGAATATGAGCTTACAGTTGCTGAACTGTCACGTAAAACAGGAATTTCGACAAATACTTTTTATTCCATGATAAAACGGGACAATGAAAAAATTAGCCCTGACATGCTGAAAAAGATATGTGAAAATACCCCGATAACTGTTTATGACCTCATAACAGATTACGACAAATTTGCAGAGAAATATTACGACCCCAACTCAACAAAGGAAGAACAGGCAATAGGTGACTACATTTTAACAACAATTGGTAATGATAATAATCTAGGAGAAATCATCAATACCTATAACTCTTTAAATGACATAGGGAAGAAAGTAGCCCATGAGCGTGTAACTGAATTATTAGAAATCCCAAAATACCGTAAAGACACCGAATAATGCTCAAAATTGAGCAAAACCTATCAGTCAAAAAAGACTAACAGCTTATATCATTTCCTGATCCATGTCCCGGCCGGTAATGAAAAGGAGAATGATAAAGATGCCAACTTACAAGGATGAAAAAACAGGTACATGGTATTGCAAATTCTATTACACAGACTGGCAAGGACAGAAACGCCAGAAGCTAAAAAGGGGCTTCTCTCGGCAGAAGGATGCGAAGGACTGGGAGCGACTCTTTCTGGATCAGTTCGCTAAGAATCCAGATATAACCTTTGAAGCCCTCTATTTGAAGTATAAAGAATATATTCGGCTTCGTGTTAGGGAGAGCACTGCGGCCAGCCGAATTTCCATTATTGAATGGAATATACTTCCATTTTTTCAAAATAGGATTGTTTCAGATATATCCCCGGCAGATGTGGCAGCATGGCAAAACGAAATATTGCAAAAGGGACTTAGTAACACTTACTTGAATCAGATTAATATTTGTTTGAAAGCTATTTTTTCTTATGCTGTGGATTATCTTGGGTTACAAAAGAACCCTTGCACAAAGTCGATCGGAAGTAAAAAGCCCAAAAAACTAAACTTCTGGACACCGGAAGAATACACACGCTTTATAGAAGCTTGTAAAGACAATATTGAATATTACACAATATTTGAGATCTTATATTATACAGGCATGCGTGAGGGGGAGCTTCTAGCTCTGACATTGAATGATATTGATTTTAAGCGTAACCAGATCAATATAAACAAGACTTATTATAGGATCACAGGGAAAGATCTTATCAACAAACCAAAGACGGACAGCAGTGAGCGAGTTATTGATATACCGGAATTTCTTACTCAGGAAATACGAGATTATGTATCTCATCTTTACAAACCCGACCCAGAAACACGCCTGTTTAACAAGCGTTCCCAATATCTCCGCTCTACTCTAAAAGATCGAGCTGCTAAAGCAGGAGTAAAAAAGATACGAGTACATGATATCAGACACTCTCATGCTTCCCTGCTGATTGATCTTGGGGCTAATCCAGTACTTGTAGCCAATAGGTTAGGGCATGAATCCCCGGATATTACGTTGAAAACATATTCTCATTTATTTCCTCACAAACAATCTGATATAGTATCGAAAATAAAGAAGTGCGAAAAATAGTATCATTTTAGTATCATTTATAAAAATCTAAAAGCCAAGCGCTCTATTTTCAAGGGTTCTTGGCTTTACTATGTATATTCTTCCGGAATGTGCCTTTTGGCGCTTCCGATGATTAGAATGGTGCTTGACTTATAAATCTTACAAGTGTAATATTAAATCATCAAAACGTTTGAAAAGACAATAGGGGAGAACAAAGTGAACTGGAAAAGATGGATGATGGCAGGACTTCTCATTATAGTTGTGGGAAGTGGTTGCGGTTATGGAGCAGAGAGAAGAACAGATCAGAAAACCCAGGAGATCAAAGAACCGGAATCTGAAGAGAACCGGAAAGAGGACTCCCTGCGGCTGGCTGAGAGACTAAAGGATCTTTATGAACAGGAAAAGGACACGGAAACGATTCAGGAAACTATCATCCGGGCGATTGGAGAGCAGGGATATGCGGCCGTGGATACGGACAATCAGATCAATATGGTGAATTATAGCCAGATGGAAACTTTCTGTCAACAAGCAGAAGAGGGGAAAAAGGCAAAGGCAACTCTGTTCTGTGTGACAAAGGAGGGGGGATGGATCCGTTATGATCTGGAAGCAGAGCAAGGAGGCTTAAAGGCAGCGGTGAGCTCTCTTCAATGGGGGGAAAAGCCGAAAATCAATTATTACAACGAGTTTGAAACAAATTCCTGGGAATATACTCAGAAAGGCTATCTCTTTCTGGAAGAGGCCCGACCTGCAGGGTACGACGGGCCGCCCGGACAAAAGGCTTTTCGAGTGAAACCACTGAATTCTGTGTGCAGGAAAGCCTGCCGCGTCTATGTGACACCGATAGGATATGACCGTAACAATCTGTTGATTACGGATTGGAATGAAAAGGAACCGGAAAAGTTGGATTTTTACGATCTGTATGAACGGCTTTTTTATGTGAAATTCGGTGAGCCGGTTCCATATGAGGCTTCCTGGGGGGCGGAGTATCAGGTACCGGAACAGGAAGTAGAAGAAGTACTGCAAAATTATTTTTCGTTTCATACAGCCACCATCCGGGAGAACATGATGTATCAACCAGAAAGCGGAACATTTCTGTATCGTCCGAGAGGACTTAAGGATGGGGGAAGTCCTTACGGCCCATACCCGGAGGTTACCGGATATGAAAAGCTGGATGATGGTACAATCCGTCTCACAGTGGAGGCGGTATGGACATGGAAGATGCTGGACTGTGCGGTAAAAAGCGAGCTGATTGTAAGACCTGGGCAGGAGGGAAGTTTTGATTATGTCTCCTGCCGGGTCCTGTCCTGGGACGAGCGAGTGACAAATTCATGGTATAAACCAAGATTTACAAAGGAAGAGTGGGAAGCATACTATGGAAAGAAATAGACATTGGAGACGCAACGTGGGGCTGCTGATTTTGCTCCTGATTGTCATTATTCTTGGAAGCCGGATTCTGGACCGGGAGGAATCACGTCCCGAGGATACGTCCGGGGAGAAGAAAAAGACATGGGAAAAGCAAAAGCTGCAGGGATACGATCTTCCGGTTGGTAAAAGAGAGAGGGAAGAGGCGGAAGCAGCTTGTAAAAAAGCAATGAATCTTACAGGGGCATGTTACCGTAAAGCAGAGAAAGGAGACGCGTCCAATGGGGTGCTTTCTGATGCAGAACTTATCAAAATGAAAGAAATCTTGAAAAAGAGTGGGCTGACCGTGAGTGGCGCAGATGCATATTCTACAATGGAACATTGGAAAAAAATGGATCGATTTCTTTTAAGCTGCCAGGATCAAAAAGCAGGGGAGATTGTTATGTATCAGATAAAAGCGGACGGTGGATTAAACCGGATGAAATTTGTATTTGACGGGAAACAAATGGAGATTCTGGAGACGATCGCAGAATGGAGTCAGGAGGGAAAACCTGTAGTTATGAAAACGATCCGTACCCGAATCAAAAAATGGAATTATACTGAAAAAGGCTGGTTTTCTTATGAGTTATGTGCGCCTGAACCACCGGAAGTAAGTGAGGTGGTCGATGCGGGGACCATGATTCGGATCCGGCCCATGGACAAGAAGTGTAAAGAGTTATCTATCGCGTGTGTTGAGAAACTTGGATATCAGGGGAACAATCTTTTGTGTTCCCGCTGGAATTTATCAGATTTGTCAAAACTGGATTATAATGGAGTGTTTGAGTCGTTCTATGAGATGAAATACGGGAAGAAAATCGATTATGACCGCTATGCGGATGGGATTCCGGAGGAAGAGTTTGAAACTCTGATTATGGATTACATTCCGGTAACAAAAGAGGAGCTTCGTACATTTGCAGAATACGACAGGGAAAGACGGACCTACTTATGGGTACGTCTTGGAACCGGCAACTACGTTCCGACAACCTTCGGTACTTCTTTCCCGGAGGTCGTAGATGTGAAAGAGAATGCTGACGGCACCACAGCACTGACTATTGAGGCGGTATGTCTGGGGAGTGGAAATGACTGTGCTCTGCATCATACGCTGAAGGTACGATTCCGACAGAATGGAACATTCCAATATCTGGGAAATGAGATTTCGGATGAGGAACTGGGGAGGATTCCTCCTTATCAGTACCGATTAGGAACACAGTGGAAAGAAGCGGACAACGGGCAGTGAACCCGTAAGGTCCGCTTTTTCCACTGATTAGAGGGATGGATCCGTATAGATTCCACGATCCGATAAAATAGCAAGAGTCCGGGAGGCAGCCTCGCTGCCACAGGCGCCCTCCCCGGTCAGATTCATCGCAAAAAATACTGTATGTCCCGAAGATTCAACAAACCCGATAAACCAGCCATTTCTGTTTTCTCCATTGACCTGGCCGGTTCCGGTTTTTCCGTAAAGGGAACCGTCAGATGAGGAGGCAAGGCAGATGGCGTTTTTTACTGCTTTCACGTATTCCGGGTGCAGATTCCATTCATTGTGATAGAACCCGGTCAGTAGCTCTACCTGTTCTAACGGGGAAATCAAAAGGGAGGATTCCATCCAGTAAGAGTTAAGATTACCCTGCAAGGCTTCATTCCCGTATTCGATCCGCTGCAGCCAGGAACGAAGGGTGGATTTGCCCATTTGCTGGTCCAGCGCCTGGAAGTACCAGTTGACAGAGCAGGTCAAAGCACTTGATAGTGTTTGATCCCGGTTCCATTCGTCAAAAGGATATCTGGTACCGGACCAGGAAAGGGCCGAGTGCTCCGGAGTAATCAGACCTTCTTCTAGGGCAAATAAGGCGTCATAAATCTTGTAGGTAGAATCCGGGGAGACCCTTGTGCGGGCCAGAGTTTCATTGTATACGGTCCAGCCGTCCGTCTCCGAATCATAGAGGACGAAACTTCCATCATATCCGGTAAAATAAGCCGAAAGTCCTCCATCAGAATCAGAGTGTTTGCCAGGGCTTATACTGGAATCCCAACCGGAAGATGGGGTGGCAGAAGTACTTTTTCTGCCGGTGTCTATCGCGTTTGGAGACAGAGAAGCGGACGCAAAGGAGAGGAGAGGGACACATGCCATAAAAACGGGAACAATCAGAAAGCAGATGCATACAGATCGAAGCCGTATGGAAAAGCTGGGCTTTCGATAAGAGGCAATATGCTGGATGCGGGTTCGGATCTGCGGTCCTTTCTGTCCCAGTCCGGCGGCAAAAGGCAGGGAGGAGCCTTGAGCAAACCGGAGAAGTGTCAGTCCATAGTCTTCATAAGCTGTTTCTTCCAGAACAGACAGAACACGGGCATCGCACGCAAGTTCACGGTCTGTTCTCATGGCCCGCAAAGATACCCATACAAGCGGATGAAACCAGTATAGAGTTCCGGCCAGGTTCATCAGATAACCGGTGATCGCATCGAGATGACGGTAATGGGTGAGCTCATGGAGCAGAATGTACCGTAAATCTTCTTCATGATAATCGGAGAGCAGTCGAATCGGAAGATAAATCCGAGGTCGGAGAACGCCTGTCATCACAGGCGACCGTAAAAAGGCAGTACTGTACACGGCCACTGGTCTTTGAATATGCAGGGTGTCCAGGCAGGACTTGAAAAGTTCTCTGGCTTTTGGATGCTGGAGAGGAAGAGCCGAATAATGGAGAGTACGCAGTTTTAGTGCTGACCGGATCCCGGAAAGGAGGGCGAGTATGGCTCCGGTAGTCCAAATGATAAAAAGGAACTTCCAAAGAAACGCTGGTGTGCTTTTGCTAACAGACTCGGTAAAATCTTTCATCCAGACAGAGGCAGAGACCACTGTAGTATCAGCCTTGGTTTTCTGCAATCCGGAAATGGAAGATGAGATTTCCGGAGAAATGCGGGTCGGGTCTGCCAGGATGGGAAAAGAAGACTGTGGCAGAAAAGGAACCGCCAAAAGAATGAGCAGGAGGAGCCAAAGGCGGTACTGCAAATGTGCGCCCAACAATCTGCCCAAAAGCCTGCGGATGCCGAAGAATATACCAATGATTCCGCACAGCAAAAGGCTGCACAGCAGAAACCGACTCATAAATCCATTGATAAATTCTGTCATATTCAGTGTTCTCCTTTCTTTTGAGATAACAGCAAGCGAAGCTCTTCCAGTTCTTGATCGGAGAGTCGCTCTTCCTCAAGAAAGGATGAAACCATAGCCGTCAGATCACCGTGGTAAAAACGCTTTAAAAAGGAAGAACTTTCCTGTTCAATATATTCTTTTTCTCCGACCAGAGGGGTGTAGACAAAGATCCGCCCCTGCTTCTCATAGGAGAGGGCTCCCTTTGTGACAAGACGTTTGATTAAAGTGTGAATCGTTTTGGGACTCCATGTGGTCGCTAGCTTAAGCCGTTCTGTGATTTCATTGGTATTGATCGGCGCATACTTCCATACGATCTTCATTACCTCAAATTCTGCCTCGGAAATCTGTGGCAGATGATTCATAATCAATTCCTCCTTTTTTTCTTACACTTGTAATACCCAGTATAGAAAATCTGCCTGTAGTTTGTCAAGAACAGGTCCGGACAAGATTCGGGGAAAACTCCGCTCATCAGGCAGACGTTACAAAGTGTCGTCCAGAGCCAGGGATTCCTTCAGAATGGCAATAAACTTTTCTACCGGTTTGGAAAAGACCTGGTATTTTTTCCAGATGACAAACATTTCCGTTTCCAGTGGAGGATTCAGGGGCCGGAAACAAAGGGAACTGTCTCCGGAAGTATGAATGAGTTTGTCAAAAGAAAGTGCGTATCCTAACCCCTCGTCCACGAGTCGGGAAGCATTGTAAATCAAATTGTAGGACGCTGTAATGTGAAGCTTTGCAGGATCTCTTTTCAGCCACTGCAGCACCTGTCCTCCGGCAGACTCCTGCTGGGACACAATCAGCGGCAGATCCCATAGATCTTCCCGGCGGATCGACGTTTTTTCTGCGAGAGGATCGTCTTTTCGCATGAGGACGCCCCAGGTATCTGTCGCCGGAAGTTTCAAAGTGTGGTAGGAAGTCATATCCACCGTACCGAATATGATTCCAAAATCAATCAGCCCACGGTCCAGGGACTCTTTGACATAGACGGCATTTCCGCTGGAAATGTGAAACTGGATGCCTGGATAGCGGAGCTGCATCTGCTTTGCCGCCCGTGCGACCAGACGGATACTGTCTGTCTCTCCGGCACCGATGTAGATATCTCCCATAAGCATATCGTCCGATGCGGCAATCTCTGTCTCCGTCTTGTGAACAAGTTCCAGAATCTCTTCCGCACGTTTCCGAAGAATCATACCCTCCTCGGTGAGTGTGATCCGACGGGGACCCTTGCCACCTCGGATGAAAAGCTGTTTGCCGAGCTCTTCCTCCAGTTTTTTGATCTGCGTTGATAAGGTAGGCTGCGAAAGATGCAGCGACTTTGCCGCCAGGACAATACTTTGTTCCCTGGCAACGGCAAGAAAATACTGAAGTACGCGAAGTTCCATCATTACCTCCTATATAAGAATGCTGAATCATATGTTTGATCATTACTATACCCCAAGGCTAAATAGGTTTCAACTATATAAGTGAATAAAATATAAGTATTTGCGATTTTGATTCTGGTTTTCTATACTAGAATAAAAGGAATAGATAGAAGCAGGAATGAAAGTTCTACTGCCCGGATTACTGATCTATGAGATGAAAAAAAGAGGGGGGATTAAGATGAAAGAAGAAGAGACGATAGTACTGGAAACGTTTTTGGAGCATGTAAACAAGGGGAGGCCGGTGCGGGCAGATTCCCCGATGCAACAGTATATGACAAAGATGGCGTTTGAGGCGATGAAGATCACATTTGAATTAAATTCGTCCTTTCATACACCGGAGGAAATCCGGAAACTGTTTTTCCAACTGACTGGACAACCGGAGGAGGAGACTTTCCGCATGTTTCCTCCGTTTACTACAGACTGCGGCAAAAACATCCGTGTCGGTAAAAACGTGTTTATCAATTCCGGTTGCCGCTTTCAGGATCAGGGGGGCATTACTCTGGGAGATGAGACGTTGGTAGGACATAATGTTGTGTTTGCTACGCTGAATCACGGAGTTGCACCGGAAGATCGGGGGACGACTTATCCAAAACCGATCCGTACAGGCAAAAAGGTGTGGATTGGAGCCAATGCGACGATTCTGCCGGGAGTGACGATCGGAGATCATGCCATTGTGGCGGCAGGCGCAGTCGTGACAAAAGACGTTCCTGCGAATGTGATCGTAGGAGGCGTGCCGGCAAAAGTGATTGGCATTGTTGGAGGAGGAGATAAAAAATGATGCAGAAAAAGAAAATCAATCAGAGCTATTTAGAAGGAGAACGTCCACTTTTTCAAGGAAAACATCTGGAGATCCATGATACTATTTTTGCAAAAGGGGAGTCACCGCTTAAGGAAAGCCAGGATATTTCACTTTATACCACCATATTTCAGTGGAAATATCCGCTTTGGTACAGCAGGCAGATTTATGCGGAGGACTGTACCTGGTTCGAAATGGCGAGGGCAGGTGTTTGGTATACCCAGGATATTACGGTCAAGCGGGCGCTCATTGAAGCTCCGAAAAACTTCCGCCGCTGTAGGGGCGTAGTGTTGGATGATGTGAATTTTCCAAATGGGTTCGAAACACTCTGGAGCTGTAGTGACGTGCAGATGGATCATGTCAAGGCAAGGGGTGACTATTTTGCCATGAACAGCCAGAATATGGTGATCCGTGATTTTCAGCTTGTGGGCAATTATTCCTTTGACGGAGTGAAAAACGTAGAGATCCATAATGCGAAAATGCTTTCCAAAGACGCGTTTTGGAACAGTGAAAATGTGACGGTCTACGATTCTTTTATTTCCGGGGAATATCTTGGATGGAATTCAAAGAATCTGACACTTGTGAATTGCACGATTGAGAGTCTTCAGGGGATGTGCTACATTGATAATCTGGTAATGAAAAACTGCCGTCTCTTAAATACGACATTAGCGTTTGAGTATGCGTCGGTGGATGCGGACATTCAAGGAAAGATCGACAGTGTGTTCAATCCGTCGGGCGGCACGATTCGGGCGGATGCAATCGGAGAGCTGATCCTGGAAAAAGACAAGGTGGACCCTGGAAAGACGAAGATCTGGTGCTCTGATATCCGGGTGACGAGTGAGAAATTCTGTGCATAGAGACAAGGGGGGACATCATGGATTATCAGTTTGACAAACCAATCAACAGACGGGGGACTCTGTCCATGAAATGGGAGGTGGGAGAGTCGGAACTACCGATGTGGGTTGCGGATATGGATTTTGAGACGGCCCCGGAGATCCACGAAGCCATTCGGAAACGGGCAGAACACGGGGTATTCGGCTACACAATCATTCCTGAAGAATGGTACGACTCTATCCGGGAATGGTGGAAGAAGCGCCACCACTTTCATCTGAAAAAAGAATGGCTGATCTTCTGTACCGGAGTGGTTCCAGCCATCTCTACAGCGGTGCGGAAACTCACGTCGGTGGCGGAAAAGATTGTCCTTTTGACGCCGGTCTATAATATTTTTTTCAACTCTATTGTCAACAACGGACGAAACGTGGTGGAATGTCCGCTTACTTATGATGGTGAGAGTTACGGGGTGGACTTTGAAAAACTGGAAAGGGTGCTTGCAGACCCTCAGACTACCATGCTGATCTTCTGTAATCCGCACAATCCGGTGGGAAAAATATGGGAAAAGGAAACGATGGAGCGGATCGGGGCGCTCTGTTGGAAACATCATGTGGTAGTCATTTCCGATGAGATTCACTGTGAACTGACGGATCCGGGGAAAGAATACATTCCCTTTGCCTCGGTATCGGAGGAGTGCAAAAAGAACAGTATCACCTGCATTGTCCCGACCAAGGCGTTCAACCTGGCGGGGATCCAGACGGCGGCCGTCATGGTGCCTGATCCTTACTTGCGGCATCAGATGGGGCGGGCGCTCAATACCGATGAGGTGGCAGAACCGAATGTTTTTGCCATGACTGCGGCGATCGCAGCCTACCGAGAGGGAGGACCATGGCTGGATGGGCTCCGGGCATATCTGTATGAGAATAAGCAGACGGCAAAAGCATTTCTGGAACAGGAACTTCCTGAAATTCATCTGGTGGAGTCCGAGGCCACGTATCTTCTCTGGCTGGATTGTAGGGAGATTGTGGAGGATACGGGGGAATTGGAACAAGTTCTCCGCAAGGAGACAGGGCTTTATCTCTCCAACGGAGGTCAGTACGGGGAGAGCGGCAAATCCTTTTTGCGGATGAATATTGCCTGCGCCCATACGGTTCTGGAAGATGGACTGGAAAGACTGAAAACAGGGGTGCAAGCCTGGAAGGATTGCAGAGCAGACGGACGGAATCCAGAACCTTACCTGGGGATGTGATATATTTTATAGATCACTTATACAGAAGCACAATCTTTTTATCATATTGTACAGAAAAAGCGCTCATGGATGGCGCTTTTTTCTATGCTCTGGTAAAATAATTGTATCAAACTATTCTAGGCATCATCCGTAATCCCAGAGATTATGGAAAAGGAGGTTTTCAATGAGCGAAGAAAAGCAGACAGTCTGCGGAGCCATCAGCAAAGTGACGTCCGCACAAAGAGACGCTGAAAGGCACCATATCGTGCAGGTGTCTTTTCAGGAAGGGATCCGGGGGACGATCACCTTTCTGGAAGAGAAGATTTTCCGCTATGACGTCAGCAGAGAAGGCAGCGTCTCAGAGTACGCTGCACCAAGAGATGAGGCGCATACGGCGAAGATCCAGCAGCGCCCGGACAGTTCGGACGCATATATGAAACCGGAGGCAGAAGTTACAGAGGATCCGGTATCGGTATGCATCCGGTGCAAAGAGACATGTATTGTCTTTGAAAAAGAGACAGGCAGGATGACGATCTATGTGGGAAAGCGTAAGATTCTTGAAGAGGCCAAGCCACTGGAGTTTACGGGGGATGAGACGATCCAGACATTGGCGCGCCACGAGAAAGAGCAGTTCTACGGAGGCGGTACACAGAACGGCCGTTTCGTACATACTGGGAAAAAAATTCAGATTGTCAATGAGAGCGCCTGGATGGACGGAGGAGTAGCGTCCCCAAATCCATTCTACTATACGACAGCAGGATACGGGGTTTTGAGAAATACATTCTCCGATGGAACGTATGACTTTGGTGAGACGGACGAAGGGCTTGTCCTTGCGTCTCACAAAGAGCACCATTTCAGCGCATACTATTTCCTGACAGAAAAGGAAAACGGGCGTGAGTCGGCAAGGGCGTTATTGCGTGCGTATTACCATGTGACAGGAAATCCAATGCTGCTTCCGGAATACGGATTTTACGAGGGACACTTAAATTGCTATAACCGTGACGCCTGGTCCGATGAATCCGGGGACAAAGCCTGGACGGTCAAGGGAACGGACTCCCATCTCATGGAGGGAAAGACCCGTTATGAGAGCGGAATGGCGACCGGATATCGCCTGTCCGAGGGACAACATTCCGAATCGCTGAATGGGGAGGGACCGGTAGTTGGGGCAGAACATTATCCGGCAAACGTGGACACCCCGTATGAATATTCCGCAAGAGCGGTACTGGATGAGTATCTCCGGTACGATATGCCGCTTGGCTATTTCCTGCCAAATGACGGATATGGCGGAGGATATGGACAGAACGGGTACTATGTGCAGGGCGGCGTCAATGAGGACGGATCCAGTTCCGAAGAACGGATTGCGGCGGTGGACGCCAATGTAGAAAATCTGGCACGGTTTACTGAGTACGCCAACAGCAAAGGAGTGGCGTCCGGTCTCTGGACAGAAAGTAATTTAAGTCCGGATTCTGATGAGAAGACTTACTGGCATCTGCTCCGGGATTTTCGCAAGGAAGTAACAAAGGGCGGAGCGACGACACTGAAAACGGACGTAGCGTGGGTCGGTCCGGGGTATTCGTTCCAGTTAAACGGCGTCAAGACAGCCTATGATATCGTAACGACCTCAGAGAATTTCCGCCCGAATATTATTTCTTTGGACGGTTGGGCAGGTTCCCAACGGTTCAACAGTGTGTGGAGCGGGGATCAGACCGGGGGTAACTGGGAGTATATCCGGTTCCACATTCCGACCTATATCGGAAGTTCTCTGAGTGGGAATCCAAATATCGGAAGTGATATGGACGGAATTTTCGGCGGAAAGGCGCTGATTGCGGCGAGAGATTACCAGTGGAAATCCTTTACTCCGCAGATGCTCAATATGGATGGATGGGGCACATACATGAAAGCGCCATTTACCTTTGGAGATCCGTATACCGGGATCAACCGGATGTACATGAAGATGAAATCAAGATTGATGCCATATATTTATACATGTGCGGCAGCGGCAGCCAACCTGGATACCGGAAATGGCGATACTGGTCTTCCGATGGTAAGGGCCATGTTTTTGGAGTATCCGGAGGACGACTATGCGTACAGCCGTTCCATGCAGTACCAGTTCATGCTCGGTGAAAGCATCCTTGTAGCGCCGGTTTATCAGAATATAGACGGGGATGAGATGGGAAATGATGTGAGGAATCACATTTATCTTCCTGATTCCAATCAGATCTGGGTAGATTATCTCACCGGAGAGCTGTACCATGGAGGACAGGTGATCAATAACTTTGACGCGCCGCTTTGGAAGCTTCCTGTTTTTGTAAAACAGGGTGCCATTCTTCCAATGTACGAGGAAAATAACACGCCGGACGCTATCTGTAGAGAGAAGCGGCTGATTGAAGTGTGGCCGTCAGGAGAGACGTCTTATACGGTATATGAGGACGATGGAAAGTATATTTCCAATGAGACAGAGGAAGCGGAAGGATATGGAACGATCGATCACATTTCCTATGGGGATCATGTCTCCACCACATACACATCCAAAGTGGAAGGTGACAAGGCGATTCTGACAGCGGAAGTTTCCAAGGGGAATTACGAGGGATACAGTTCCCGTAGAGAGACGACCTGGATTGTGAATCTTTCCTGTAGACCGGAAGCGATTCTTGCGTCAAATGGAGAGAAAAGCCTGGTTGTAAAAGAAGTTATAGATCAGAAAAACTTTGAGGAGCAGATCCCGGCGCAGGGCGAAGCCTGGTTCTTCTATGATGAGGCTCCAAGACTTCGGACATACGCTTCAGAAGCGGAGACAGAGCTTTTGAAGATGACAGAAAACGTGCGGACAATGCCAAAACTTTATATTAAGATGGCAGCGGCGGACGCAAAGACAATGGCCCAGCGTGTGGAGATTCTGGGATTTATCTATAGAGCCAAGGAAAGAAAAGAACAGGAAAATGTCAAGCTTTCCGTACCGGAATTGACGATTCCGGAAGAGAAGAAAACATCTTCTTCCATCTGGCTTCATTGGAACAAGATAGAAGGTGCAGAGAGCTATGAGATGCAAATCGACGGACAGCTCTATACGATGGGAGATGCAGACTCCTATCTGCACGATGACCTGGAGTATCATTCTGAGCATTGTTTCCAGATCCGTTCCAGAAATGAAGAAGGATATTCCGCATGGAGCGAGATGATTACATCCATGACACTGTCTGATCCATGGAGAAATGAAATCGGCGCCGCGGGAACAGTAACCTGGACCGGCAGCGACGAGGCAGGCCCGATCAAATATGCGACAGACCATAGTTTCCGGGGACTCTTCTTCTCGGCAGACGACGTTGTCAAAGAGAAGACTCCGTTTATTTATGATTTTGGCGCGGCTTACGAGCTGGATAAGTTTGAATATTATCCAAGAGACAGCTACGGAAGCGGAACCGTGGAGAGGATGAATGTCTACTCCAGTATGGACGGCAGACACTGGAAACTGGAGTGGAACGGAGCCGAACAGGAGGTGTGGACATACAACACGGACCTGGATGTAGAGGACAATGGAAAGGCAGTATCGCTGAACGGTGTCCTCGCAAGATATGTGAAGCTGGAAGTTGTACAGTCGCGGAAAAACTATTTTGCAGCACACGAACTGCCAGTCTATAAGAAAGACGGCACGAAGCCGTTTGCGGTCGGAAGTACGAATAAGAACGAGGAAGTGGCAGAGGGCGATTACACCAACATGAAGAACTACCTCGGAACTTCTGTGAAAGACGGAGCCAACTTTGTGGATCAGATCCAGAAACGAGGCGGCGATATCAACATGAATGGCGTGTACGATGTTTACGACTATGCGTTCACAATGTTTAAGCTGGACGGCGGGACGAAGCAGACAGGAGCTGCGGCAGGAAGTGTACGTTTAGCACCGGAGAAAGAGGAAGTCAAAGCAGGAGAGACTTTCCGAATCTTTGTTTTGGCAGAACAGACAGAGAATATCAATGCATTTGGAAAGGTTATTGATTATGATCCGGAAAACCTGGAGTTCATATCAACGGAGAAAGCAGAAGGGATCGCCTCCATGGAAGATCTGACCGTCAATAAGATATACAGCGATGGTACGGCTTATGTCAACCTGGCATTTGCAAACCGTGGCGACAAACCATTATACCACGGAGACGGACAGCTTGCTGTTATCACCATGAAAGCACGGACCGACTTACGTCCGGCAGAGGAGATGGAGCTTGGAGATGTATTGATCCTGGGCCCAGATCAGATTCAGTAAAACAGATAGAAAAAGGGGCATGTTTCCGGTAAGATGGAAACATGCCCCTTCATATGTCATATAATAGAAAAGAATAAGTCGGTAATTAGCCCACAATCCGCCATTTCTTTTCTACAGAGTTCAAAAGCTCGTGTCCGTCTTCGGTTACGAGAACGAGATCCTCGATACGAACTCCGTATTTACCTTCAATGTAGATACCTGGCTCAATGGAGAAGATCATACCCGGCTCAGCCTCATTCTTGTTGATCGGACTGACGTCGCCGTATTCGTGGTCTTCCTGTCCGATAAAATGACCAAGACGGATCTTCCAGTATTCGCTATAGCCTTTTTCATCGATGTAATCCCTTGCCTGTGCGTCGATATCACAGAACTTAACTCCTGGTTTGATCACAGACTCGGCTCTTAACACAGCCTCGCGTACAATGTCGTGGATTTCCGTCTGTTCCGGATCTGCGGATTTGCAGTAAAATGTTCTTGTCATATCGGAGCAGTATCCCTGCCATACGCATCCCATATCGATCAGAACACATTCGCCAGCTTTCAGTGTACGGGTATCACTTGGCGTATGATGCTGATCCGCGGCATTCGGCCCAAAGCATACGATGGTGTCAAAGCTTGTTCCGCTTGCACCTGCTTTGAGATACTCAGAATCGATAAAGTCTGCGATCTGCTTTTCTGTCATACCTTCTTTGATGTAATTCGCGGCCTTTTCCATCACCATATCGTTGATTTCGGAAGCTTTTTTCATAATAGCGATTTCTTCTTCATTTTTTACGGCACGAACACCATCTACACAGTCGGATCCCCAGACGGTCTTCAACTGTGGGAGTTTCTCCTGAAGCGGGATCAGGAAACGTGCCGGCCATGTCTTGTCGATACCAAGCGTCTGTTCCGGATCGATCTGATCTGCGATAATGGAGATCTGATCTTCCATATCGGAGAACCATACTTCCTCAAACCCGGTATCCTTTACAAAGTAGAGATAGTTCAGAAGCATAGTGTGCTTTCCGCTCGTTCTGAGGATAAGGGCGTAA
>OLQH01000431.1_pt1 | contig 46564 bp, 36 predicted proteins | sample 1672671 | NCBI WGS metagenome assembly OLQH01 (sample SAMEA3136712, study PRJEB25190) | human gut metagenome
CGGGAAGGTTACAGCAGGATACACAGGCCCATTGGATGGAGAGGGGCTCTTCTGCCGCAAAAATGGCTGTAGGTAAAGCAGCGTCATATGAACACCGCCTTCCCTACAGCCACATTATATTCCACACTCTATGTATGTAAATGGAATTTATACTCTTGTTTCTTTCGAATTATTCAGTGCATCCTGAATCTGTTTCTTTGCTTCCGGATCCGCTTCCACCATTAGCTGGTGTCTTACTCTCGTCTTCATATATTCCGTATCAATAACCAGTGCTGCCTTGCAGGCGGCAACTCTTACCTTTGCATCCTCATGCTCCAGATAATGGGTTATCTGGTTAAATGAATCCTCATCTCCGATGATTCCCAATGCTTCCAGCGCTGCTACAAGTACATCACTGTCTGCCTTGCCCATCATTTTAATAATACCAGCCGTTTTTTTCTTTTCCGCAAATTTTTGGATTTTTGCTAATTCTTTCTGATCACTCATTTTCTATGCCTCCTGAATTTTCTCCGGGCTGCGGCTTTTATTATTTCCGTCATCTGCCCGCCCTGTTTGTAAAGCGCCTGCTATTCTGGCTTTTATTCAGGTCAGCACAGCCGGTGTCTTACTTCATATATATAACTGTATACCTCAAATGTGTCTAAATTGTGTCCATGTTCTAAAAATACTATAAATCCGACTAAAAAAACACTGTCTTATATATAAATTGTACGAAAACGGGCGCTGATTCTGAGGAAATCAAAGGATACGGTTTTCAAAAAATAAAAACGGTACCGGAAGAAATCCCGGTACCGCCTTTCCTATAAACATATTTATTTTCTTACAAGATGACGGGGAACACCGTTGATAAACAGCGGCTGCAGTTCGCCCATGATGAGAGGTCTTGCATATTTCTCATAGCCTTCGTTTACATCGCAGCCGTCTTCAGTAATCCACTCAGCCGGAACAGGTCTTTCCACGTTGGCGATTGCATGGATATCGTAAGCGCTGGTACCGCACTGGTAAGGATCATCTCCGTTTCTGTCCAGAGTGATCATCATGCCGGTCTTTCCTTCTTCTGCAGCAACTACTGCGTCATGTCCTACCTGGAATGCTTCGTTGATATCTGTCAGAGAAGCGAGGTGGGTAGCCGCACGCTGCAGGGTGGAGAATTCTACCGCACGGGTCTTGAGTCCTGTTTCTGCCGCTACCTTATTAGCCAGAGTAGCCGCACAGCCGGAAAGCTGCTTGTGTCCGAATGCATCCACGAAATCGGAAGCATTGCCCAGTTCGCATACAAAACGTCCGTCAGCCAGGGCAATTCCTTCGGAAACTGCGATTACAACGGAGGATTTGGTTGCTGCCAGATGTTTTACCTTCTCCATGAACTTGTCCATATCAAAAGTAACTTCCGGAAGATAGATGGCATCCGGTCCTGTACAGTCATCGCCGCGGCTTAATGCTGCTGCTGCTGTCAGCCATCCTGCATGGCGTCCCATGATTTCAACGATACAAACGGTGGGCTTTTCCACACCGAAGGACTCGTTGTCACGGATGATTTCCTTCATGCTGGTTGCGATATATTTAGCTGCGGAACCGTATCCCGGGCAGTGATCGGTTACCGGCAGGTCATTGTCAATTGTCTTGGGAACACCCATGAAGCGCTGGGGCTTATTGTGAGCAGCCGCATAATCGGACAGCATCTTCACCGTATCCATGGAGTCATTTCCGCCTGCGTAGAAAAGACACTCAATATCATGCTTTTCCATGATTTCGAATACTTTTTCGTATACTTCCTCATGTCCTTCAATCTTAGGCATTTTGAAACGGCAGGAGCCTAAAAATGCGGAAGGAGTTCTCTTCAGTAATTCGATACCTGTTTCGTCATCCAGATACTCTCCAAGGTCGATCAGGTTGTCCTGTAAAAATCCCTGAATACCATGAACCATACCATAGATTTTCTTTACTCCAAGCTTTTTAGCTGCGGCATATACGCCTGCAACGGAAGAGTTGATTACGGCTGTCGGTCCGCCGGACTGTCCAACTACAATGTTTCCTCTCATTTTGACATCTCCTTTTAAAATTCTCAATATATAGATTTTTCCATAGTCCGCTAAAATTATAGCAGATTCATTTCCCTATTACAAGTACAAGTCTCAGAAAAAGTTGAACGCACAGTAAAGGGCATAACAGCCTAAAAGCACGGCCCCCTGGACACGGCTTCCTTTTTTCCGGAAAAGGATAGGGAGGATGAGGATACCCATGAGCAGGGCGCCTAAAGGAGCATCCACACGTACTGTCTGTGTCTCCAGCTTCATGCCGGTGATCGTGGCAGGAATACCGATGACAAGCAGCAGATTCAGGATATTGGCCCCTATGATATTTCCCAGGCCCACGTTTTCACAGCCCTTGACCAGTGACATAATAGTGGTTACCAGCTCCGGCAGGGAGGTTCCCAGCGCGATGGCCGTAACGGCGATCACTCTTTCCGGGACACCCAGGTAACCGGCGATTATAATGCCGTTATCCACAAGCAGGTTGGCGCCGAGGAACAGAAGCACCGCACAGAAGGCCAGCATCATCAGATTTCTGGGAAGAGAAATCTTCTTCAGCTCCTCCAGGCTTTCCTCACTTTCTACCGTCACCTCTTCTTCCGATTTGGCACGCGCCATATTCAGCCACGCATACAGGACAAACAGGCACAAAAGCACAATTCCGCTGACTCTGTCAAAACTGCCGGTAAACCAGCCGTATGCCGTCAATGCCAGAATCGTTGCGAAAAAGAACAGGCATCTCCAGGCCAGAGAAGTGAATTCCACCTTTTTTGCCGGGCGGATAAGCTGTCCGAAGCCGGCGATTAAAGCGGTATTACATATGATGGAGCCGAAAGCATTCCCTGCGCTTATTGCTGCGGAACCATCAAACGCAGCGGTTGTGGATACCAGGATTTCGGGCAGCGTCGTACCGATGCTCACAATGGTTGCCCCCACAACAATCTGCGGAATCCCTATTTTCTTAGCCAGGGCCACGGAAGAATCCACCAGCTTGTCCCCTCCGAAGCAGATAAGAAACAGCCCCAATATAAATAAAAGAATTACTGAAATCATTTACTGATCCTCCAAATTATCTTTAGTCATATGCTGACGAGCAATTTTCAGTATACCTTTCCGCCGTCCTATCCGTCAAGTAAATCAAACGCCTATTGAGTTTCAGGAATAAACACTTTATAATAGGTAACAGACGCCGTCAGGCTGCTATTTTTTTGCGGTAAATTGTCCGCCTGTTAATCCTTGCCAAAGGGCGCTCAGGCAAAAACACGCAAGGCTTTAAACCAAATTTTACACCCGAAAAAGCGGGCAGGAGGTTTTATGAAAAAACAGACAGCAAATCAAATTACGGAAGGGGTTATCTGGAAGCAGCTTCTGCTTTTCTTTTTTCCCATTCTTTTCGGCACCTTTTTCCAGCAGCTGTACAATACTGCCGATGCTGTTATTGTAGGCAATTTTGTGGGAAAAGAGGCTCTGGCCGCCGTGGGAGGCCCTGCCGCCACCCTGATCAACCTTCTGGTAGGCTTCTTTGTAGGTCTGTCTTCAGGCGCTACTGTTATTATATCCCAATTTTACGGAGCTAAAAACAATGCTGACGTAAAAAAGGCCGTACATACTTCCATCGCCCTCTCCCTTGCAGGCGGTGCCATTATCATGATCCTCGGGCTTATTTTTTCCGGCGCAGCTCTGCAGCTCATGAATACGCCCGATGATATCATGAAGCTCTCGCTGACCTATATGCGTATATACTTCCTGGGAGTCATTCCTTCCTTAATATATAACATGGGATCCGGTATTCTCCGTGCGGCAGGAGATGCCAAACGGCCTCTGTACTTTCTGATAATTTCCTGTTTTATTAATATTATCCTGGACATATTTTTCGTGGTTGTCCTGAAGCTGGGTGTGGCAGGCGTTGCCATCGCCACCACCCTTTCCCAGGTGGCAAGCGCCGTCATGGTTCTCGCCGCACTGATGAGAACCACCGATTCCTATAAATTATATATAAGGGAAATCCGTTTTGCCCCGGCTATCCTGAAGCACATCATCCGCATAGGCCTGCCTGCCGGGCTGCAGTCCACCATGTATTCCGTTTCCAATCTGATCATCCAGGCCAGCATCAACGCCTTCGGGACGGATACGATTGCCGCCTGGACCGCCTACGGAAAGGTGGACGGTATTTTCTGGATGATTATGGGGGCTTACGGTGTTGCCATCACCACCTTTGCAGGACAGAATTTCGGTGCAGGAAAATACGACCGGATTCATAAAAGCGTCAAGGTCTGCCTGGGAATGGCCGCCTTTACCAGTGTACTGCTCAGCGCGGTTGTGCTTCTCGGCGGCAGGATTTTCTTCCGCCTGTTTACCTCCGATGATAGTGTTATCGATATCGGCCTGCATATGATGGCCGTCATCTCTCCAAGCTATATTACCTATATCTGTATTGAAATTTTGGGAGGCACAGCCAGAGGCTGCGGGGATTCCATCATCCCCATGCTCCTCACCTGCTTCGGCATCTGCGTCCTGCGTGTTATCTGGATCCTAGTCATCGTCCCCCTGCGCCCGGATGTTTCCACCGTGGCCTTCAGCTATCCGCTGACCTGGACAGTAACCTCCGTCATGTTCATTATTTATTACCTGAGGGGAAACTGGCTGAAACGCAGGCGGGGGCTTCAATAGAAAACATGAGGGAAAATTATATGGAAATATGCACGGAGCGCTGCCTGATACGCCGGTTTGAAGAGCCGGATATAGACGATTTTATGGTCTATAGAAATGATATGGACTGGATGAAATACCAGGGATTTAAAGGGCTGACAAAACAGGAATATGAGGACGCGCTTCTCGGTGACCATACTTTTCAGGACGGGGTTCAGCTTGCTGTCATTCATAAAAAGTCCGGAAAATTAATTGGTGATGTGTATCTGAAGCAGGAAGGAGATTCCTTTTGGATAGGGTATTCTGTCTGCCGTACCATGGCATGTCAGGGCTATGCCTGTGAAGCGGCTGCCGCCGTAATCTCTTCCTTAAAAGACAGAGGAGCCGCATGTATCAAAGCCGGAGTCGAGGCCGGCAATACGGCTTCCATTGCCTTACTTGAAAAACTGAATTTTTGTTATGCCGGAATCGACAATGACGAAATGATTTATGTTTTGAAGCTGGGATAAGGTGGCGGCATACTTTTCGGCGCTGTAATTTTTTAAAGAAAAGGAAAATCGGAACAGGCAGGTGCATAAAGATGAATATCAGAAAAGCCGGGACAGAAGACATTTCCAGAATCGCAGAAATATTAGTGTTTACAAAAAGGATGAATTACCGTTCGATTTTTCGTAACGATAAATTTTCCTTCGGTAACCTGCAGGTATTATCTGCAGCCCGGGAATATATAAATAACCCCCATCTTCTGGACAGCATCTGGGTTTATGACGATGAATTCGTCAAAGGCCTGATTCATATAGAAGGCCATTGTGTAAAGGAGCTTTATGTAGATTGTTTTTTTGAGGGCCAGGGAATCGGAGGAAAGCTTCTGGAATTCGCAATGGAAAATCATGCGGTTACATATCTATGGGTCTTAAAGAAAAATGAAAGAGCCATAGCTTTTTATGAAAGACATGGTTTTCTCTGTAAAGGAATATGGCGCTATGAAGACGGAACGCCGGAAATTCTTCTTAAAATGGAACGATAATTCGCCTCTTCCCCTGTTTTCTGCTCTTTCCAAACTTACTTTTTTGCAGTATTATAATAGTAGGAAGGTAACTTTTGACGTATGTTTTTTCATATAGAAAAGGGGGCTTTTATATGGCAAATACAATTATTACGATCGGCAGGCAGTTCGGCAGCGGCGGTCATGAAATTGGTAAAATTGCCGCAAAGGAACTGGGAATTGAATGCTACGACAGCAGGCTGATTCAAATGGCTTCCGAAAAAAGCTGTATCGGGATGGAACATCTGAAACCGGTGGATGAAAAGCGTGCCAATCCCTGGCTGTATACCGTTCCTTCCGATTATTCCAACGAAATGACCGGCTTCGGACTTCCCATGAACGACATGCTGTTCAATGTACAGTCCCAGGTAATCCGGCAGCTGGCCGACAGGGAATCCTGCATCATTGTGGGAAGATGCGCCGATTCTGTTCTGGAGTCCTACCCTAATGTGATTTCCGTATTTATCCGTGCAAATATGCCGGAACGAATCAAACGGATTACGGAACGGCAGAACATCTCTTCACGGGAAGCGGAAAGCCTTATCAAAAAAAGAGACAAGGACAGAAGCCTCTATTATAACTTCTTTACCGACAAAAAATGGGGGCGCGCAGAGAGCTACGATATTGTTTTGAACAGCACGACGCTGGGTGTGGACAGATGTGTTCAGATAATCTGCTCCTTAGTAAAATAGACCGTATAAGAAACAGTCCATATGGAATTACAAGGCCTTCCGGGAAACAGAAAATCCCGGAAGGCCTTCTTTTTTGGCGACATTTTAACCTATGTAAAAAGTATGTAAAAAAGACCGTTCCGCCATGGTTTTTTCTTTTCCTTCTATATATAATGAGCCATGTAAATTATATGTTTAATACATGTTAAGAAAGGGTAAAGAAATGACTATAAGCTTCTCTACTTTTCTTTCACAGCTCGTGTCTAATCCCGCTCTTGCCGTCACTGTTCTTCTGACTCTCAGTGTTATCCTGGTCAACGGCTGGACAGATGCTCCCAACGCCATCGCAACCTGTGTTTCCACCAGAGCCATCCGTCCTGAAAAAGCCATAATTATGGCCGCCGTTTTTAATTTTCTGGGAGTCTTTGTCATGACCATGATAAATGCCGGCGTAGCTTCCACGATTTATAATATGGTGGATTTTGGAGGGAATACCGACCAGGCGCTAATCGCTCTGTGTGCCGCCCTTGTGGCAATTGTGGCCTGGGCTACCGCGGCCTGGTGGTTCGGGATTCCAACCAGTGAAAGCCATGCCCTGATCGCAGGACTTTCGGGAGCGGCTATCGCCATGCACAACAGTCTGGCCGGAATCCAGCTTTCCGAATGGATCAAGGTTATCTACGGACTGATCCTGTCAACTCTGCTGGGCTTTCTTTTGGGATGGCTGTCTGCCAAAGGTGTGGAATTATCCTGTCGGAATATGGATCGGCGTCGGACAACCCGTTTTTTTGGAGGCGCACAGATCGCCGGAGGTGCGGCTATGGCCTTTATGCATGGAGCGCAGGACGGACAGAAATTTATGGGTGTATTCATGCTGGGAATTTTTCTTGCAGGCGGACAGGACAATGTAACCTCCTTCCAAATCCCGCTGTGGCTTATGATTCTCTGCAGTCTGGTAATGGCGCTGGGGACTTCTATCGGAGGCTACCGCATTATAAAAGCAGTAGGCATGGATATGGTAAAACTGGAAAAATACCAGGGTTTTGCCGCGGATATGGCAGGCGCCGCATGTCTTCTCTTTTCTTCCCTCACCGGGCTTCCGGTCTCCACCACTCATACCAAAACCACAGCCATTATGGGCGTGGGCGCCGCACGAAGGCTTTCCGCCGTCAACTGGGGCGTGGTGAAGGAAATGGTCCTGACCTGGGTTTTGACCTTTCCCGGCTGCGGAATTATCGGCTTCCTGTGTGCAAAATTGTTTTTGTTTATCTTCTGAGCAACACTCTGCTGCAGCGCGTCTCTTACCACCGTCCGGAAAAACCATTTCATGGATCACAACTTAAAGAAAGGATACCGTCATGGCAAGAAAAAATGAAAATAATTATTTTAAAATGTTTGCAGAAGCTGTCAGCTATTCCTGTACGGCAGCGGATATGCTGAAGGAGGCTTTTACGGATTTCGATCCTTCCCGGCTGGCTGTCCGGATTGAGGAAATGCATCATATTGAACATACGGCTGATATTGCCAAGCATGAACTCATGGAAAAGCTCATGAAGGAATTTATCACTCCTATTGACCGGGAGGATATCCTGGAACTTTCCAATGCCCTGGATGATGTGACCGACAGCCTGGAGGATGTCCTCCTGCAGCTGTATATGTTCGGAATCACCTCCCTGCGGGAGGATTCCTTAACCTTTGCCGCCATCATCAATGACTGCTGCCATGCCCTGAAAAAGCTGATGCTGGAATTTGAAAACTTCCGTAAATCAAAGGTTATTAAAGACATGATCATTGAAATCAACCATCTGGAAGAAAATGGGGACCGTCTGTACACGGAGGCCATGCACCGGCTTTATACAAAAACACCGGACACTCTTGAGGTGCTTTCCTGGACTACCATTTATAACTGTATGGAGAAATGCTGTGATAAATGTGAAGACGCGGCGGATGTCGTGGAGGCTGTTATCCTGAAATACAGTTAATGGAACATTTGGACACGGGACATTTTCTTTTCCCCATGATCCCCTTCCGCACGAAAGGCATATGCCGCCGCTTCACGATATTATCGCGTAAAGCAGCTAACATATGCCTGTTCCGCTTAAGGAGCCAAAGCCTTCTTTATTTCAGGCACGGACATACCCGCATCCCTCATTCCCTTTATTTCCCGAATCCGTGAAACAGCAGCTTCCCGTCGGTATCTTCGTGTCAGATTCTCTTCAGCCTGTTCAAAAGGAATCATGCCCTCCTCCGTATAGAACTTAAGTGTACTGTAACGGGATTCTGTCAGGCGCACCAATTCCCCAATCGTCACATATTCAGCTGTCTGAATTGTTTCCATACTTCTCTGTCTGCCCATTTTTCTTCTCACTTATTTTACGACTTTTCAGTATGCAGCCTGGAATATCCGTCACTTCGCTGCACTTCCTGCTATACTGACTGCGATAATCATTGATTCCACATAATCCATCATAGACTTAATCATTGCTCCCTCTTCTGATTTCCGGACCTCCTTAATACGTTTTTTCAGCTGATCGGCTTCATATTTACTAAAATATTTCTTCAGCAAGCCGCCCGTATCCAAAAGGGCCGCCAAAACAATCATCTCCTCACTCATCGTCCCTTCTTCCAGAAGTTCCGCTCGCAGTTGCTGAATAACCTTATCCACATATTCCGGTTTCGGATAAAAATGGCGGCTTTCAACAAAAATTCCGCTGCTCTCTTCTCCTGCACAGCCTTCTCTGACAAGGGATGTTCCGACACTGTCCAACAGTTCTTTCATCCGTTTCGCTGTAAAGGTGAAGGTATAATCAGAAGCTATGGCGTTTATTTTCCTGGGTTTATCCTGTAAATACACATAAAGAGGATGCAGATAATCGATGTCTTCTTCCGGAACCCTTTTTGCTGTTATCTTCCTGTTTTCCTCTTCACAGCAGCCCTCCTTCAGAAGTTCCAGAAGAGCACCTGCGATGAAACAGATCTGCTGTTCTACTGACCATGCGGACAGTTTTCCATTTTTATTAAGGGCACAAAGCAGATATTGTTGTGTAATTCCAAGTTCTTTTCTCATAAATGGCTCCTTTCGAAAACCTTTGATGATTGCCTCTTTTCTATAAGAGACACTTATTTGCCGTTCATCACTTAAAGCTCACCGCTTACTACTTACTACTTATCACTTACTACTTATAATATACACAACTTCCGATACCTTGTCAATCGTATTTTTCATACCTCACCCTTGACAAGCCGGAAATTCTCACGGTATAATATACACCGTGACAGCATTTCAGATGCTGTGTTTTGCGGTTATGGCGGAATTGGCAGACGCGCCAGATTTAGGTTCTGGTGGGAGACCGTGCAGGTTCAAGTCCTGTTAACCGCATTGCTAAAAAGCCCCGTATTTACATGTTTTCCTGTAAATACGGGGCTTTTTTATATTAAAATATTATTCTGACATAATAACTTTTTTTTAATTCCCCTGATAAACTTTTCTTAGCAAGCTTACAAAAAAGTAAGCTGCATTTCACCTGCCCGTAAGAAAAAAGGGCTATTCTTTAATCGGAAAGGCAGGTTATTATTATGAATACGTCTAATGTAAAAAATAAGGAAAACCAGGATCACAGCCCAATCCTGAAAAGCTATTTAAGCCTCGTCTCCCGGTATGGAAAAATACACAGAAAAAATGAGCGGATATCTGTTCTGTGTATTGTTCTTGCCGTATGTCTTGTTACTGCGATTTTCAGCATGGCTGACATGGGACGGCGTGCCCAGGAAAATTATTTTATCAGGACAAATGGAAAATATCATATCAGCTTAACCGATATTGACCAACAGCTAATTGCCATGATAGCCATGAGGCCCGACGTAGCCCTGTCCGGCTGGGTATACCAGGGATGCAGCGGTTCATTAATGGGGAAAACGGTCAGCTTTGCAGGTGCCGATGAGAAAACCTGTTCAGGACTAACGGAAATGAAGCTGGCTGAGGGAGCTTATCCGGTTCTGCCTAACGAAGCTTTGCTTAACAATTCCGCTATGGAACAGTGTGGTCTGTCTATAGGCAGTACTGTCCTTGTAACCATACCGGACGGCATGAAACAGAAATACAAAATTACAGGAATTCTTGAAGATACCGGAAGTCTTCAAAAAGCAGATGTTTATGGCATGGTTTTAAGTGAAGAGGGATTCCGGTCAATTGCAGATGAAAACGCAGCAGAAGGCACCACCTACCGTATCCAGTTCAAATCCGGCGCCAATGTGCAGCATGCAATTACGGAAATCAAAGAAAATTATGGACTGTCAGATCATCAGATATCCGAAAACACAGCATTATTGGGACTGACCGGTCAGAGCAAAAACAGCCTCATGCAGTCGCTGTATCTTGTCGCAGGTATACTTGTCTTTCTGGTTCTGCTCGCAGGAACTGTTATGATTTCTGCAAGCTTCCGTACTAATGTCCGGGATCGTATTCAGTTTTATGGCCTGCTCCGCTGTATAGGTGCATCCGAAAAGCAGGTCAGACATTTCGTCGTACTGCAGGGACTGCGGCAGAGCATAAAAGGGGTCCCGATCGGCTTGCTGGCCGGGCAAATCATCACATGGTGCGCGTGTCTGCTGCTTAAATCAGTAAGCGTACAGCGTTTTTCCGAAATCCCCTTATTTCGTTTCAGTGCGATCGGCCTGACAGCCGGTGCCTCAGTGGGCTTTCTAATCGTTCTGCTGGCAGCGCTGTCTCCTGCAAAAAAAGCATCGGAAGTTTCTCCTGTGACAGCTGTAAGCGGCAGCACACTTCAACTCCGTACGAAAAAAGCGGCAAACACCAAAATTTTTCCTATTGAGATCGGCATGGGGATTTTTCATGCCTCGGCCGACAGAAAAAATTTATTTCTTATGACCTGCTCTTATGCAATCAGTATCATGCTGTTTCTCTCTTTTCATGTTATGGTCGTTTTTTTGAATGAAAGCATGCCCGCATTAAAACCTGACGCGCCCGATGTATCCATCACTATGGGAGGCGCCGTACTTGACCGTTCTCTGGCTGAGAGGATACAAAATATCCCCGGAGTCAAAAATGTATACGTCGATAATAGGGAGCTGGTATGCACGGAACAGGCTTCTGCCGATATTTCCGGTTACGCAGATTATACTTCAATTGACATACAGCTTGAAAAAAATGCTGACGACAACGCTATCTCCTCCATACGCGGCCTGCTTCCTCCGGGCTGCAGCATTTCCGATAAACGTCTGTCCAACGCGGAAGCACAGAGTTCTTTTTACATCGGCGCAGTCTTTATCTATGGATTTTTAATCATCATAGCTTTAATAACTATATTCCAGATCATCAACAGCATGAACGCCAGTGTTTCAGCCCATATGAAACAATATGGCATTATGCGCTCCATGGGTATGAGTTCCAAACAGCTGCGCAGAATGATAGCAGCACAAGCTATGAGCTATGCCCTGTCAGGCTGCATAGCCGGCTGTCTTTTGGGACTCCCCCTGAATAAAATGATGTTCCGGTATCTGATTGCGGAAAAATGGGAAACCGGCTGGCAGATCCCCTTCGCTCCTCTGCTGCTGATTCTTCTGTTATGCCTTGGCTCCGCCGTCTTGTCCATGCTGCGCCCTGTCAGGCAGATTAATCAAATGTCTGTCATGGAAACAATTAACCCCCGGGAATGATAATATCCGATACCGGAGGAGACAAAAAAAGGATCCGGGTAATTACCAGACGGTAAAATACCCGGATCCCATTTTGTTCAGCCCGCCCCGGGAGTTGGGGGACGCCCGGGCGGCCACGCCCTGCCTGGTGTCAGGTTTTGGACGATTTCCTTGTGCAGGTGCCGTTTCCTGCACAATTTTCTCGGCAAGCATATCTTAACACAAATACCCCGCTCATTCCTAGCAGGGTATTCTACTTTTTACCTATATTTTACATTTTCAAGACATAGATTTTATCAAATAAGTCAGTCCGTTTTTGTTATGAATTTCCCTGCCGTTGATCCTCATGAAAAACCTTATCCATCTCCTCATACAGACTGGCAGCGGAAACCGGTTTGCTGATATGTGCGTTCATTCCCGCCTTCCTGCTCTTTTCCACATCCTCTGCAAAGGCGTTTGCAGTCATTGCAAAAATAGGCACTGTTCCCGCATCCTTACGCTTCATGGATCGAATGATGCCCGATGCTTCGTAGCCTCCCATTTCCGGCATGAGGATATCCATAAGAATCAAATCATAATATCCTTCTTCCGATGCGGCAAATTTAGAAACAGCTTCTTTTCCGTTTCCGACAATTTCCGATTCGGCCCCCATCATACGGATAAATTCGGAGGCAATTTCCTGATTCAGTTCATTATCCTCCACAATAAGGATCCGTTTTCCCTTAAATGTCCTGCCTTCCGCTCCGGCTGTGATGTCTGATTTCCTTCCCCCGTTATCCTGCTCCCGGGTATTTCTTTCCGACAGCTTTTCTTCCGGAATCTTTTCCATTCCCTCCGTATTATGCTGTGCGCCCTGAAGGACAGCCTCTGACGCCTCCGCTTCCCGGAAAGGGATTTCCACCGTAAACAGACTGCCTTCCCCGGGCCGGCTTTCCACTGTGATCCTGCCGCCCATCAGCTCGGCAAGACGTCTGCTGATTGCCAGTCCAAGGCCTGTTCCACCATAGGTTTTCGCCGTTTTGCTCCCTTCCTGTTCAAAGGGACGGAATATCTTTTCCAGGTTTTCTTTTCTTATTCCGCACCCGGAATCCTTCACGGAAAACTGCATCCAGTGCATATTCTCCCGGACTTCCGTTTCCCGTACCCGAAGCTCTACCCGTCCTCCCGGCGGCGTAAACTTAAATGCATTGGAAAGAAGATTATTTATGATCTGGCTGACACGGAGGGAATCTCCCATGAGAGACAAGTCTCTGTCCAGACTGATATCCATACGGAAATCAATATTCTTTTCTGCTGCCTGGGAGCCTGCAATCGCCGTAAGCTGATCCAGCATCAGGCTGAAATCCATTTTCTCCACGCAGAGTTCAATTTTACCGCTCTCCACTTTTGTCATATCCAGCACATCATTTAAAAGGACAAGCAGCTGTTCGGAAGATATTTCCACCTTTCTGAGACAGTCCTGCACTTTTTCCGGATTGTCCAGACTATGCATGGCTATATGGTTCATGCCGATAATACCGTTTAATGGCGTACGGATTTCATGGGACATCCGGGAAAGGAACTCACTCTTGGCAAGGCTGGCCTCCTCCGCCAGGCTCAGCGCCTGTTCCGTTGAAGCCTTCTCCCGGGTAAGAAGCCTGTTCTTCTGCCGGATAACCACGGCATATCCGGTAAACATGCTCAAAAGAACCGCAGTTATCATCAGAATTACTATTATGGCCATCCGGGCCATAACATCGCTCAGTCCGCTGATTCTTTCATCCAGCTTTCCATAGGGCATGCTCACACACATATACCAGCCATTCAGAGACAGCGGAATGTAATAAAGATACTTGTGTACACCGTCAAGCGTATACGCCGTTACTCCTGTCTTTCCTTCACTGATTTCCCTGCTCAGCAGGTTTGATGTATATCCGTTGTCAAATACGGCATTGCTTTCCAGGAAATCAAAAACATTTTCGCCGCTGTCCTCTTTGTTCCCTTCATATACCAGGATATAGTTGCCCTCTTTGTCTATGATATTGCCGTAGGCATTGGCGCCTTCCCTGTACAAAGACAGCCTCTGGCTTAAAAAAGAGGGTTCCATTCCCACTACTGCCGCAATCATATTGTTCTCTCCGAACTGGACTGGCTTCATTCTTGCCGTTATCAGGATTATCTGCCGCCCCAGCAGCTCCTTATTGGACTCTATACAATTTTCTTCTCCGTCCAGAAGAGCCCGGGCGCTTCCGATAAGCCCCTCCGCGGGAAAGCAGCCGTCCGCCGAATAAAAATTACCTTTATCATCCAGCATAGCGAGAAAAACAAAGTTGTTTTTCTGCCGCTTTTCTTCTATAAAATGGCTCAGGGTTTCCTGAGACTCCAGATCGCCGGGTGTAATATTGGTCATCACACTGCCTACACGGGTAAACTGGCCCGCCATGGTCGTATCAAAATGACCTGCCATCTGATCCGCCATTTCCGCCAGATAAATATCACTGATCTCCAGAATAGTCCTGTTGGTTTCTTTCCTGTCCACATATACCATAAAGACCAGCAAAGACAGAATCAGCAGTACCACCACGGTTCCTCCCGCAGCCATAACCATGGTTTGTTTCCTGTTTGAAATTTTACCTTCCTTCATTCCCTGCTCCGTCAGATTTATTCTACCATTATTCTTCCCTGAATCGATAGTTTATTCTCATCTTACCATTCCAAACAGGGAAAAACAAGCCTTTGACTGCCAAAGGGGTACATATAAAAATTCCGGGCGCATGCCGCCGTGTCTCCTGCCGTCCGCCTGTGTGCCGCAGCCCTGCAAGGTTCCTTACAGGGGACGCTTTCGCTCGGATAAGCACGCAGCGGTACTAAGGCTGCAAAGGATGCAGCCTAAGAACCGGCATCTTTAACGCCCCTTACAGGAATCCTTGCAGGGCGGCGGCACACAGGCGGACGGCAGGAGACACGGCGGCATGCGCCCGGAACTTTTATATGCACCCCTGCCAAAGAAAACTATCGTCCTTCTTTATATTTGCCCGGCGGGCTGCCTGTCCGCTGACGGAAGAGATTGGAAAAATAATGTTCATCGGAAAACTGCAGGCGGTAAGCGATTTCCTTGACGGTAAGGCCGGTATTCCTGAGAAGGAGGCAGGCGGTGTCGACTTTGCGGGACAGGATATATTCATAAGGCGTCTGTCCGTAGGCCCGGCGGAAAACGCGGGTGAGCTGCGAGGGGGAGAGACTGGCTGCTTCCGAAAGCTGCCGTATTGTCAGCTTTTCATAAATATGCTCGTCCACATATTTTCTGATATGTACTGCTGTTTCCGGCAGCGGTTTTTCCCGGCTGCCCCCTGCGGCTTCATGTGCCGCAAGATTCAGAAGGATTTCGTGAAACAGCAGGGACGTGCGTTTGGCCAGTTCTGTTTTGCTCCCCTCCTTCTTTTCACAAAGCTGGACAAATTCTCTGAAAAGGGGGTAAATACTGCAGTTTTTAAACAACACCACGTCCCGCAGCCCGTAACCGTCCACAAGGGTGTCACAGAGTGTCCCCCTCACATTCATCCAGATTTTCTGCCACGGGTGTCTGGGATCCGCCCGATAGTCCTGATATTTCCCTGATGCCAGGAGATATACGTCTCCTTTTTCGGGATGGTAGATCTCCTCTCCGATCTGCACCACTCCCGTTCCTTCCATAACATATTCCAGGCAGTAAATGAGGGAATTTTCCCTGACGATATGATAATGGCTGTCCGGATAGGTAATTCCTGTCATTTCAATCCCGAAAACCTCTTCTCCCGGCAGCTGTCCGGGTAGGAATGTAATAATATGCTCCATGACGCTTGTTTTCCTCACTTTTTTGCGCGTATAATCCATTTATCAAGGTATATTATAGCGGTATACTACAAGAAAAACAAGAAATGCAGGCAAAACAGGCATAACGGCCGGTATTGTCTTGGATCGTACCGCCGGTTATCCGGCAGAATGGAGGTTTTTATGGAAACAATGCCCAGAGCGGAGCATCCGTTCCCGCAATTTGTGAGAGAGGACTGGACAAACCTGAACGGGACATGGGACTTTGCATTTGATTTTAACTGCAGCGGCCTGGAGAGGGGCTTCGGAAAGAGTACGGAATTCCCGGACAAAATCCTGGTTCCCTTCTGTCCGGAAAGCAAGCTGAGCGGCATCGGCTATACCGATTTTATTCCGGCAGTGTGGTATCACCGTACTATAAATATTACTTCCGAACAGCTGAAGGGAAAGGTTTATCTGCATTTCGGCGCGGTTGATTATGAGTGTCTGGTCTTTGTTAACGGAACGGAAGCCGGAAGCCATAAAGGCGGTTATGTTTCCTTCGCACTGGAAATTTCTTCGCTCCTGAAGGAAGGGGAAAACCATCTTGTGGTTTATGCCCGCGACGATACCAGAAGCCCCATGCAGCCCATCGGCAAGCAGAGCGACCGGTATTATTCCTACGCTTGTTCCTATACCCGTACCACAGGCATCTGGCAGACCGTATGGCTGGAATTCACTCCCCAGTCCCATATCCGCAGCGTACAGTACTATCCCAATACCGCCGATGGTTCCGTTACCATCAAAGCTGTGGTGGAAGGAGAAGGCACCTTCTGCGCATCTGCTTTTTATGAAGGGACCGAATGCGGAAGCGCCATGGCGGAAACGATTTCCGGGAATGTAACCGTCACCATCCCCTTAAGTGAGATCCATCTTTGGGAAGCCGGCGCAGGCCGTCTTTATGATCTCCGTCTTACCTTCTGTGAGGATAAGGTAAGCAGCTATTTCGGACTTCGTGAAGTAAAGCTTGACGGCTATCGTTTTCTCATCAACGGAAAATCTGTTTTCCAGCGTCTTATCCTGGATCAGGGCTTCTATCCCGATGGCATCTACACCGCCCCTTCCGATGAAGCGCTGGAAAATGACATCCGCCTTTCCATGGCGGCTGGCTTCAACGGCGCAAGGCTTCACCAGAAGGTATTTGAGCCCCGTTTCCTTTATCATTGTGACCGGCTGGGCTATCTGGCCTGGGGTGAAATGGCCAACTGGGGCTTTGACCACTCCTCCTATTCCGGCTATGAGGCCTTTATTCCCGAGTGGATCCAGGCTATTGAAAGGGATTTCAACCATCCCTCCATCATAGGCTGGTGCCCGTTTAATGAAACCTGGGATTATGAAGGAAGAAAGCAGGTGGACGGTCTGCTTGCCCTCACCTGGAAGATCACCAAGCAGTATGACACCACACGGCCCTGTATTGATACCAGCGGCAATTTCCATGTGGTTACGGATATCTTTGACGTACATGATTACGAACAGGATCCAGAAAAATTCGCCGCCACCTATCAGCCCTTTAAGGATGGAACAGGTGTCTTCTATGACCGTTTTGCCGATAAGCAGACCTATCGGGAAGGCCAGGCCATGTTTGTCAGCGAATACGGCGGAATCAAATGGGCTCCGAACAGCACGGATGACAAGGCCTGGGGATACGGTAACGGCCCTAAGACCGAAGAAGAATATGTGGCCAGATATAAGGGGCTTACGGATGCCCTTCTGGATAATCCGAGGATGTTCGGTTTCTGTTATACCCAGCTCACCGATGTGGAGCAGGAGCAGAACGGTATCTATTACTATGACAGGACAGCTAAGATAGATGTTAATCTCTTCAAGGAAATCAACAGCAGAAAAGCTGCCATTGAAGATTAAGCCCGATACATACAGAAAGCAGGTGCGTCCGCGCACCTGCTTTCTTCTATATATGGCCTTCCATAATGATATTCTGAGGCTTCATGCCCAGGGCCTCATAAAAGCCCATGGCAGATTCATTGAACGCCCAAACCTTAAGCTCCACCTTCCGGATTCCCATAGGCCTGATCCTCTCCGCAAGAGCATCATACAGCGCCTTTCCCACTCCCATATGGCGGAAATCCGGCAGGATGCAGATATCGTCAATATAAGCATATCTGCGCGGCAGCACTACAGGATGTACCGGTGCCTTTTTCAGCTTCACATTGCACATGCCCGCCGCTTTGCCGTCCACCTCCGCCACCAGGAAGAAGCTGTTTTCATCCTCCATAATCAGGCGGAAATCTTCCGGCCCGAAAGGGCTTTCTTCCAGATCCGCAAAAATATCAGGGCGGTTCATGGCATGGATATGCTGTTCCTCCCCGATTCCGTCGCGCAGAATCCAAAAATCATCCCAGCCGCCTTCTCTGACGGTTATCTTCTTTTCGCTGTTCATGATTTATTCTTCCGGCATCAGCGCCGGCTCTCCTATTTTACTGATAATTTTCCTGTTAATCCTTCCATAGAAGAAAAGAGTCATGCTTAAGGACATGAGCTCCGCTATGGGGAAGGCCCACCATACGTTGTTCACATTTCCGGTAATGGAAAGCAGATATGCTGCGGGAAGCAGCACGATAAGCTGTCTTGCCACGGAAACAACAAGACTGTAAACACCGTTTCCCAGAGCCTGGAACACACTTCCCATAACGATACAGAATCCGGCAAACATAAAGCTTATGCTTATAATGCGCAGCGCCGGAACGCCGATTGCCAGCATGTTTTCCGAAGCATTGAACATGGCCAGCAGCTTGTCCGGGAAGATCTGGAATACCAAAAGCCCAATCAGCATAATGGATACCGCATAAGTAATACTCAGGCGGGTTACATGCTTCACCCTCTTTTTGCTGCCCGCCCCGTAATTATAGGCCACAATAGGCACCATACCGTTATTCAGCCCGAACACCGGCATGAAAATAAAGCTCTGTACCTTGAAATACACACCGAAAACCGCCGTTGCGGTGGATGTGAACTGAATGAGGATCAGGTTCATGCCATAGGTCATTACCGATCCTATTGCCTGCATGATAATAGAAGGTACGCCAACGGCATAAATCTTACCGATCATCATCTTATCCGGCCTGAATTTCCGGAAATCCAACTGGATATCTTTATTCACCTTTACATTAAACAGGATGGCAAGGGTTCCTGCCACAGCCTGGCCGAAAACGGTCGCCGCCGCCGCGCCGGCCACTCCCAGCTTAGGGAACCCGAATAAACCGAAAATCAGAATAGGGTCAAAAATAATATTGATAACAGCCCCGATGGACTGCGTAACCATGGTGTACATGGTGCGTCCGGTGGACTGCAGCAGCTTTTCAAAGGTCATCTGTGTAAACATACCTATGGAACAGATACATACAATGGTCAGATAGGTCACCCCGTAGGAAACGATTTCTTCATTCTTTGTCTGACTTAAATAAAAAGGCTTTGCAATAAGCAGGCCGATAATCAGAAAGAGTATGTAAGATACAATTGCAAGAAATACTCCGTTTTCCGCAGCCTTATTTACATTCTCCTGATTCTTTTCTCCCAAGCTCCTGGAGAGCACCGCATTGATACCTACGCCGGTTCCCGTGCTCAGGGCAATCATAAGGGACTGGATGGGAAAGGCAAGGGAAACTGCGGTCAGCGCATTTTCGTTGATCATGGAAACGAATACGCTGTCCACGATATTATAAAGGGCCTGTACCAGCATGGAAATCATCATGGGAAGCGCCATGGATAAAAGCAGCTTATTCATAGGCATGGTTCCCATCTTATTGGTCATTACCCGTTCTCCGCTTCCGCCTTCCCGGACCGCAGCCCGTTCTTCTCCTGTTACACTGTTCTTTTGTTCTTCATTCATAATAACACCACTTTCTATCTCTTAACTAGCTAACTGTTTAAGTATAATAGAAAGAACAGTCGGTTGCAAGTAATTTTTACTCGTAAAACAATCCGCTGTTCTTTCCATATTCTATAAGCACAATAACCAAATGTGCCGTTATGCGTGAGGGATATTGGTGAATTCCGAGATTTCACGGCTGATGGTGCACAAATCCCCTGTATTCAAATCATGCAGCCTTTGATGGCCGGTTATCCTGGCAAAGGTCTTCAGCTCCGCAAGGGAACAATTCAGGTAGTTGGCAACGCGGGCCGCCGCCGCATCCACCTTCAGCCTCGCCCTGAGCGTTTCATCCTGAGTCGCCATCCCTATCGGACATTTGCCGGTACCGCAGATACGGTACTGCTGGCAGGCCGCCGCCATCAGCGCCCCGGAAGCCACGGCAACGGCATCCGCGCCCATAGCCAGCGCCTTTGCAAAGTCGGAGGATACCCGCAGCCCGCCGGTAATCACCAGGGAAATATCCGATTTCACACTGTCCAGGTATTTCCTTGCCCGGTACAGGGCGAATACGGTAGGGACACTGGTGGAATCTCTCACAAGCCTGGGACTCGCTCCCGTGGCTCCCCCTCTTCCGTCAATAGTTATAAAATCCGGCCCTGCAAATACACAATATTCCAAATCCCGTTCCAAACGTCCGGCCGCAATCTTGATACCAATAGGCCGCCCGTCGGATTCCGCCCTCAGCTTATCCACCAGCGCCTTCAAATCCTCTTTCGTTGCAATCCCCGGAAACCGGGAAGGACTGATCACATCCTCACCTAAGGGCTTGTTCCGGAGCGCCGCAATTTCCGGCGTCACTTTGCCTCCCGGAAGATGGCCGCCCATACCGGGTTTGGTTCCCTGGCCTATCTTAATTTCCACAGCGTCGGCCCTGCGCAGGTTTTCCGAAGTGACGCTGTACAGATTGGGCACATACTCGAAAATATATTTTTCCGCCGCCTCTCTTTCCTCCGGCAGGATTCCACCCTCACCGCTGCACATGGCCGTATGGGCAAGCGCGCTTCCCTTTGCCAGAGACACCTTGGCCTCCTTGGACAAAGCGCCGAAGGACATATGGGATATGTACACCGGATTGCTCAGCACCAGCGGCTTTTTGGCATTCGGCCCAATCACCGTTGTGGTATCCACAAAAGCATGCTCATCCAGCGGAAGCGGATTCAGCTGGGCCCCCAGGAGAAGGATATCATCCCACCCCGGCATGTTCATCCGAGTCCCCATCGCTTCTATAATAGTCTGTCCGGTCACCGCCATTTCATGGATTTGATCCATGTAGCGGACAGAGCCATCCATCCGCCTGTATTCCGTTGGATAAGATAAATCCTGACCCTCTTCCGCCTCCGGCGCGGCTGTCTCCGGCCTCGCCGGTTCCGGAACGGCTTCCAGTCCTCCGCTTTCCTCCACCAGACGGAATTTATCCATGCTGGCCCCGCAGACCGGACATTTCTCCAGATCAGAAAACTCCTTCTCTTCCGCGTCCTCATCAAAGATGTAACCGCAGATTCCACATTGGTACCTTGCCATACGCTGTTCCCCCTTATTTCTTTATTTGATCTCTTACTTCTTCAATCCCCTGATCTTTATTTTCCAGGGGCTGGATCCACATGTGACTGTCCGGGTTCTGCACATCCTGGCAGATGGGCACCCGCCCTTCCAGATCCCTTCCTTCAAAAGTCTCAAAAACGCCGTTCTTCGCTTTTCCCTTCCACTCCTGCACATTTTTTTCCGTATTCAGGGTATTGATATACATATCGCCGTCATACAGGCCATCCTTGAAATTTCCTATTATATTCTGAAAATAACGGCTTCCGGGTTCTGCCTTTCCCACATCCAGATCATAGCGCTCATGCCCTTCTCCGTTGGGGAGGTTATTCAGCCAGGCGCCTTCATAGCTGTGGCTGACAAAAGCCGGATCGACATCTGCGGCTTTTCCGTCTCCGTAGTACATTTTAATCCACATGCCCTGTCCGCTGCGGAAACCGTCCTTCCATTCTCCGTAGTAATATTGATCTTCCCCGTAAACAGCAATGCCTGTCCCCTCCGGACGGCCCTCTTCATTCCTGTCTCCATAGTAATAAAAGTACGCGGAGCTTTTCAGAGAAGCGGACATAGCCCTGTAATGCGCCAGACCGCTTAAATCCTCCACGGCCTCCACATTATTCCCGGACCAGTAATCCATCATTTCCGCAAGCATCTGGGAATTTGTTTTCTTCACCACTGTAACACCATTATTGCCGCTCACCTGGGCTGCGGGAGGGAGCCCTGAGCCGGATACCGTCCCCTGTCCGGCTGGCGACGGCGTTTCGGCAGGCTCTTCCGCCTCCAGTTCTATGGTTTCCTGAACCTCCACAGGCTCCTTATCGGGCACAGTTCCGTCATTTTCTTCACTGCCTGCCTGTTCCCCGGTTTCTTCCTGTTCAGGAACCGTGCTCTCCGCCACAGTTTCCGATGCTGTTTCCGTTTCTTCGGACGCTCTTTTCCCTCTGGCGCTCACCACACACAGAATCAGTATTACAATGATAAAAAGAAGCAGTGCAATGACCGGCACCAGCTCCCTGACCAGTTTGTTATTTTTCATTCAGATATTCTCCTGCCTTTTTGTCTCTCCGGAGCTTACTGCCGCAGGAATGCTGTAATCCTGGCGGCTGTCCGGCGATATCTCTTTTATTCTATCACACTTGTACCTGCTGTCACAGAAAGATTTTCTTAATTCTTCCTTTTCTTCTGTACATAGATCTCTGCCCAGGCGGGAAGAAAGCCTGAACGGACAGCCACATTCCTGGAAATCCCATGGGATTCGCTGGTTCCGTAAAAAGGGATCTTCCCCCTCCGCAGAATCTCCTGCTTCAGAAGAGTGACCAGCCCCGCCGCCAGCCCTTTTCCCTCAAAAGCGGGGAGGACATCAATCCCGATCTGCCACATAAGAGGGCTGTCCTCACTGGCTCCGGCCACCGCCACGGTTTTCCCGTCCAGCACCGCTGCCGCCGCAATCATATCCGGCATCAGCTCCGCGCCGCATATGGCATGGCGGAAGGCCGCCCCTTCCTTCCAGTCCGCAAGCTCGTCCTTTTCATACCATCGGATTTCAAAGGATGGCGGCAGCGCAGCCTCCTCTTTTCCTCCCGGCAGGAAATAAATATGGGTATCCGCAATACGGCGGCCAAAACGGGCCAGCTGCCGATCCAGCCTGCGGAGGTTGGAAAACTGACAGAACCACTCCGGCGCGACCCCGCCTTCCTGATATTCCCGGCAGCACCAATCGTAGATGGCATCATCCGCCAGAAGATAACCCTTCCCGCAAAATAAAACGGCACGGAAAAACAAGTCCATCCCCTGATAAACCCTGGCTCTGGAAGCGATCCCATAATCCAGCCCTGCCGCCGCCTTTTCCATGCATTCCCTGACCAGGTATCCATAGGAAACATCCGTCATAAAATCCTGTTCCGGCATCCCGGGCTTTTTCCCAATCAGATATCCCTGACGTGTCCCCGCACTTTCCGGCGGAAGGGCACAATCCATAAGGAACTGAGCCTCTGCCTGCTTTATCATATCTTTTCCAATCCTCACGGTGGTATCCTCCTTTTCATTCCGTCACTTTATTTTCGTTTTTATGTGCAATTCTTTCCATTTTATAAATAATTCCCCGCTTCTCTTGACAGTTTTCACCGGTCTGACTAGAATGTAACAAGAATATGGGGGAAAAGCGATTTTTATTATATATCAATTTGCGTCCTAAGAAAAGGACTACGAGGTGCGACATGAAATTTCTTAAAAAAATAAAGGACAGTAAGCTGAATTTTATTCTGATGCTTCTCTATCCGATTGTCACTTTTTATCTTCTGGAGTGGTTCACTCATAATCCCTGGAAAACAATGAAAGCTACTCCGCAGGTTCTGAATATCATCATGTTTGAGCTCATCGCCCTGCTGCTGTTCGCCGCCATCGGAAAGCTGCACGTGGCGCTGATGACGGAAACCTTATTTTTCTTCCTTTACGGGCTGGTGAATTATTTCGTGCTGAATTTCCGTTCGGTACCCATTCAGCCCTGGGATCTTTTTTCCATCCGCACGGCGGCCAGCGTGGCGGATAACTACGAATATACGCTGGATAAGCAGGCCGTACTTGTCATTCTCGGCTTTCTGATCCTGCTGGCGCTGGAGTTTTTCTGCCGTTATTCCCTGAAAAAAGGAACCTGGAAGTTCCGTGTACCCACCGCGGCTGTCATCTGCGGTATGCTGGTTGCCTTCGGCGCCATGTTCCATTCCGATGAAATCGTACAGCAGAAGCTTCGTCTGTACGACAAGCTTTTTACGCCTACCACCATCAGCTTCAAGAACGGCACCGCCCTGGCTTTCGTCATGGAGCTGCGTTATATTTCCGTAGACAAGCCTGCGGGCTATAATGCGGGTACGGTACGGGAAGAGCTGGAGGCTTATTCCGCGCCGGAAGAAACGCCGGAAAAAACTCCCAATATTATCGTAATCATGAACGAAGCGTTTTCGGATCCTGCCGTCCTTGCCGATTTCCAGACAAATGAGGACTATATGCCCTTCATGCACAGTCTGATGGACGGAGCCGACAATACCATATCCGGCTGGCTGAATGTTTCGGTGCTCGGCGGGAATACCGCGAACACGGAATTTGAATACCTGACCGGCAATACCATGGCTTTTCTTCCTACGGGAAGCATACCTTATCAGCAGTATATTACCGGAGAAACCCCTTCCATGGCCTCTTACCTCGCCTCGCTGGGTTATAAGACCGAAGCCATGCATCCCTATAAGGCCACTGGCTGGGACAGGGATAAGGTATATCCCTTATTCGGATTCCAGGAAACCCATTTTCTTCCGGATTATAAAAATCCCGTCCTGGTAAGGGATTATGTCAGCGACAAATCGGATTTTGACAAAATCATAGAAAGCTTTGAGCAGAAAGAGGAAGGCCAGCCCCTTTTCCTGTTTAATGTCACCATGCAGAATCATTCTTCCTATACGGAAAGCTTTGACAATTTCCATCCGGATATCAAGGTAGAGGGAACGGATTCCGCCGCCCTTAATAATTACTTGTCCCTGATGAAGCTCTCCGATGAAGCGCTTCAGGAGCTTATCACCTACTTTGAAGGACAGGATGAGGAAACCATTATCGTCTTTTTCGGCGATCACCAGCCCACCAATTCCGTCGTGGAACCGGTCTGGAAGCTTAACGGCAAGCGGAATTCCACACTGACTGAGGAAGAGGTGTCACGCCGCTATAAGGTTCCCTTCATTATCTGGGCAAACTATGAAATAGAAGGCGCGCAGAACGTGGAGACAAGCGCCAACTATTTGGGCAGCAAAACCCTGCAGGCCGCCGGGCTTCCCCTGCCCGCCTACTTCAGCTACCTCACCGCCTTTTCACAGGAGGTTCCCGTCATATCCGCAAACCATGTGGATTTAAAGGACGGCACCTTCACCAATGCGGAGGAGCAGGAAAGCCTGCTGTCACAATATAAAGGTTATCAGTATTATCAGCTCTTTGATTCTTCCGATAATTAATACCCCGGAGGTATAACGACAAATGAAATTTGCGCAAAACATGAAAGCGGGCCTGACGGTCCGGAAAAAGGGTTCACAGGCTGCGGACGGTTCGCCTTCTTTCCGGTCCCGCATCCGCAGCAATTGGGTATGCCTGCTTTCCTTCGCCATACCGTTCCTGATCATGCTCACCATTTTCATCATTAACGGTATTTTCCCTTTCGGTGACGAAAGCTTTATGCATTCCGATATGTATCATCAGTATGTTCCTTTTCTTTCCGAAATGCTGAGCAAGCTGCACAGCGGGGACAGTATGACCTATTCCTGGAATGTGGGCGTTGGCTCCAATTTTCTGGCCCTGTATGCCTATTATATGGCCAGCCCCTTTAACTGGCTCGTCGTACTCTTCCCAGCCAAGTATCTGATCGAATTTATGTCTTATCTGGTGATCCTGAAAATAGGCTTCTGCGGCTTTACCTTCGCCTGGTATCTCACAAGGCATTTCAAAACAAGAAGCGCGGCTGTCGTCCCTTTTGCCGTTTTCTATGCCATGTCAGGTTATCTGGCTGCCTACAACTGGAACGTGATGTGGCTTGACTGCATCTTCCTCTTCCCGCTGATCGCCCTGGGCCTGGAAAAGCTGGTGACCGAAGGAAAATACAAGCTTTACTGCATCAGCTTAGGGCTGTGTATTCTTTCGAATTATTATATTTCCATTATGGTCTGCATCTTCCTGGTTCTCTATTTCCTGGTACTGGTGCTGACAAACTGCCATACCTTCCGTCATATGGGGAAGGCTGTACTGCGTTTTGCTTTATTTTCCGCGCTGGCGGGTGGAATGGCCGCCATTCTGCTCATTCCCGAATATTCAGCGCTGCATCTGACAAAATTCAGTGATATCAATTTCCCTTCCAAGCTGACCTTTTATTTTTCCACCATTGATATGCTGGCGCGGCATTGTATGGATGTGGCCGTGGAGACCGGGCTGGATCACTGGCCCAATATTTACTGCGGAGTCGCCATTTTCCTTCTGGTTCCTCTGTATCTTTCCAACAGTAAGATTTCCCTGCGGGATAAGGCGCTGCGTATCGGCCTGCTGGCCTTCATGCTGGTGAGTTTTTCCACCAACATGCTGAATTTCATATGGCACGGCATGAATTATCCGGATTCCCTGCCCTGCAGGCAGTCCTTTATGTACATTTTCCTGCTGCTCACCCTCTGCTGTGAGGCGGTTATGCGCATCCGGGAGTGTTCCTATAAGGCGCTGGGTGTCAGCTTCTGTATTTCCATGGGCTTTGTCCTTCTTTGTGAAAAAATCATCGACAATGAAGAGGCCTTTCCCGTGGAAACCTTTATCCTTACCACCGCCTTTTTATGTCTCTATGGTATTTTCCTGTATTATTATAAAAAAAGAAGCTTCAGCCTGAAGCTTCTTGCCATCCTGACTCTCCTTGCCGTGACCGCGGAATCCGCCGTAAACATGTATCAGACCAGTGTTTCTGTCACCAGCCGCAGCAAATATCTGGAAAACCATGATAATTACCGTATTCTGGTGGAGCGTATCCGTGAAGAGGATCCGGATTTTTACCGGTTTGAGAAATTCAGCCGGGTGACTAAAAATGACGGGACCATGATCGGCTATCCCACCGCTTCCCTGTTTTCTTCCACGGCAAACGGCCATGTGGAGGAATTCTATGAAAAGCTAGGAATGAGCCACAGCAAGGTATTTTACTGTTTTGACGGGGCTACCCCTTTTACCTCTTCCCTTCTTTCGGTGCGATACATGTTTTCCAAATCCTCCCAGGAGGATCCCAATCTGTACACCCTGATTGACAGCCAGGGAGATATTTACCTGTATGAATGCAAGTATACCCTGCCTCTCGGTTTTATGGTAAATAATCATCCCGGTTTCAATCTTTCCTCCGGGGATTCCCAGACGGCTTCCGGGGAAGTCGGCGAAGGAAGCTCTCAGGAACAGACCGGTACAGAAACGGAAAACGCAGGGGCACTGGATGAATTTCTTGGAAACATTGAGGACACGCAGACCGATGTCCTGGAAAAGGTACTGGACCGCGAAGGCAGCAACCCGGTAGAAACCCAGAACCTGATGGTCCGGGCACTGGGTCTTGATGATGCGCTGTTCTCCAGTGTGGGCACTGAGCAGGACGGGTCGGCCACGGTCATTACCGCACAACAGAGCGGACACTATTATGCTTATGTAAACGACAGTAAAGTGGATACTCTGAAAATGGAATCCGAAGCCCTCTCCAAATCCTTTACCAAGCTGAAATACCGTTATATCTGTGATTTGGGCTGGCATGACGAGGGAGATGTGATTTCCCTGCATTCTGAAGACAGCACTTCTTTGAATGTATCCGCCTACCGCCTGAATGAAACAGTCATGGCCGGCGCGATTGACATACTGAGCCAGGAATCTATGACTGTGGATTCCTTTGATTCCACCCATATAAAAGGCCATATTGACGTGAGCCGTTCAGGGGAACTGATTCTCAGCGTTCCCTATGAACCCGGCTGGAAGATCCTGGTGGATGGCGAGAAGGTTCAGGCAGGCCTGTTTGACGATACTTTCATCAGCCTTTCTCTGGAACCGGGCGAGCATACCATTGAAATGCATTATTATCCCACCGGGCTGACCCTCGGCATCGTCATCAGTTCTCTTTGCCTGGCAGGTTTCCTTCTTATTATCGTACTGGAAAGGCGCCGCAGACGCGGATTAGTGCAAAAAAGCAGCAGACAGGAGTGATTTTCTATGAATGCCCGTTCCCGTTATTCGGTTCTGGATCTGGTGAGGGGGCTTACCCTCATCAGTATGATTGCCTATCATGGGACTTATGATCTGGTTTATCTTTTTTCCATAAAAATACCCTGGTTCCATGGGGAACCGGGGTATCTGTGGCAGCAGAGCATCTGCTGGACATTTATCTTTTTGTCCGGCATGTGCTTTTCACTGGGCCGCCATCCTGTGAAGAGAGGTCTTATACTCACAGGCTGCGGCCTGATTATCACTCTTGTTACTGTGCTTGTCATGCCGGAATCCATCGTAATTATGGGTGTCCTGAACTTTTTCGGGTTTGCCACCCTCATAACCGCTTTCCTGCAGCCTTTGCTCCGCCGTATTCCGGCTTATGCAGGCATACCGGTAAGCTTTCTGTTGTTTCTGCTGACCAGGGAGGTCCCGTCCGGTTATCTTGGCTTTGAAGGGCTGCGCCTGGCGGCGCTTCCCCGTTTTCTTTATCAGGGAAAGCTGATGATGGTTTTGGGATTTCCGTATGACGGATTCTATTCCACTGATTATTTTTCCGTGATCCCCTGGCTTTTTTTGTTTCTTACCGGATATTATTTCTGGAAGCTGCTGGAATGCGCAGACAGCTCCTTTCCTTCTTTCCTGCGCTGGTCATTATGCAGGCCGCTTGAGCTTATCGGCAGAAATACGCTTCCTGTTTATATGCTGCATCAGCCGGCGCTGATGGCGGTGTTTACTGCACTTGACCTGATTGGGATGATTTGACGGCAGAGGGCAGGCATCGGAAAATATATACAGCCTCTCTGTCGTCCTCTAACCGTTCCAATATCACAGGCTCCTTTTCTCCGTTTCTTACCGCCAGCAAATCAGGCCCCTGGCGTAATACAAATCCCTTTTCTTCCGCCGCCTGTTCCGGACACAGCTTATGAAAGTGTCTGTCCTCCATATATACGGGGCAGATAATATCACAGATATATGCGGCGCCTTCTTTTCCTGTTGATATATACAGCATATTCCGTTCTTTTTCCACAGTCAGGGCATTTCCTTCGCCGTCATACAGGGAAATGAGTCCTGCCCAGTCCGGAATGCGAATTGCTATGCTCCTCTTTTCCTCCGCATTCACCCGTGTTTCTATTTTCCATCTCCTGTGGCCGGAAGGGGCTTTCATTTCTTCAGTCCGCACAGATAATTCTCCGGTTTCCGCTTCGAAATCAAACAAAAAGGGAATATAGACAAAGGATTTGTCTTTTTCTTCCATCAGAACATATTTTTTCAGGTTCTGCAGTGTCATTGCCCCATGGAAATCACAGCACCATAATGCCTCTTCATCATATGTCCCGTAGCCCGCTACGCCGAATTCGTCATACAGTACTCTTCTGTGTCCAAAGCCACCTGTTTCACACTGATTGATTTTAAGCTGATTATGCAGTACACGTTCCGCCATATCCAGATACACGGCATCTCCTGTCAGTTCAAAAAACAGCAGATTCACTCTGAGCCAGTCGGCCTGGGAACAGCCTTCATCCCGGTTGAAGCCCGGAATTCCTTTTTCCAGCAGTCCGCCTCCGGGCATTACGTATCCGCCTTCCACCAGATCCTTCCAGTTTTTTTCCGCCATGACGAGCCATTTTTTCTCCCTGCTCTCCTTATAAATCAGCAGCAGGCTGTATACACAGCAGAGATATCCATGGGTATGTTCTATCGGAAGCCGGTCAAATTGGTATTCCTGCCTGAAATCCGCCATTTTCTGCGCCTGACGCAGGTACTTTTCTTCTCCGGTAACTTCATAAAGTCTTACCAGACCCTCCATTCCCGGGAAATAACAGGTGGCATAACCGGCTGCATACGTACCCGTAGCCCGGTATTCCTCAACTCGTAAGGAAGATGCGAGTTCTTCTTCCGTATGAAGATAAAAATCTCCTAATTTACGGGCACAGGCAAGCATTTTTTCATCTCCGAAGGATAAATACGCTTCGATCAGTCCGGTAAAAATTCGGCTGCTGCCCCAGAGAATCGGCATCATTCTGGGAACAGGAGGCCGGCTTCCGTCAGCTGTGGGTTTCTCATAATCAATGGGCTGGCTCCAGTCAACCGGTATGCCGAAATGTCCCGCATCCCTCTGGTTTTCCGGAACCTTTTTCAGCATGAAGGAAAGAGCGGAGTGATAATCCGGATCGCTTTTTCCTGCGAGAGACATGATCTCAAGAAAACGTCCCGATATGTCACCGCTGTAATTGGTAAACCAACGTTCCTGATTGAAATCCAAATCCGCAATCAGAAACTGTTCATTGAATTCAGGTCCCTGAAGTCTTTTCAGAATCCTCTGCTCCATCTCCCCTATACTGCCTTTTAATATTGTATCTCCTGCATTTTTTCTGTCCAACGGACAGAATGTGCGGTTTTCTTTTTCCATCCTAGCTCCAGTCTGCCTTCACGGCGGTATTTGAGTTTAAGAATCAGGGAGGCTGAAAATCCGTGATTTTCAGCCCTCCTTTCCTACTATTGGAACTGTTTTTCCATTTCTTTTGCTTTTTCAAACTGCTCCTGTACTTCCGCCAGGGCTTTTTCATAACCCATTGCCAAAACATCACTGATCATCTTCTGTTTCTGCGCTTCAAAAGCTGCTTCATCCTCACAGGTGATGATCTTGGCGATATTGGCCTGGAAATATTCGTCTGCCTTGGAGAAAATCTTAACGGCATCATCCGATACAGGCTCCATCAGTTTTCCTGTTATCAGATTGGCATCCAGCGATTTCATTTTTCCTTCTTCCACCAGCTGTACATAGGCTTCCCCGGGATACTGGGCTTTGCCTGCGCCGTAATAATCCGAAAAGTCTTTATCTGCGGCCGATACGCTGAGCATGGTGTATTCCTTGGAATTTGTTAAATCATTTGGATAACCGTCCGCCGTGGGATTAATGGCCTGTATGGAGCACATCCAGGAATATTTGCCGATACCCTGAGGGCTTGCTTTATCCGCATAATCCTTTTCCTGTGTGTTATTGCTCACAAAATTGTCCAGACGCTTGCCGATCAGTTCCGGTTTTCCATCTACGATGTCCCAGTCCTCACCCTGTATTCCCGTGCGGACAAGTCTGGATCCTTCATCTGAATTCAGGTATTCCAGAAGCTCCATAGCCTTTTCCGGATATTTACAGTTGGCGCTGATGCAGATTGCATTGGTAGTAGTATAGCCGAGCCTGCTTTCCAGCGGATAGATCCCTGCAATATAAGGGAATGCTCCCGGAAGCACATACATGCCTGCATTTTCCCCGCAGATGGCGACATCCGGCGTATCCCAGTTATCCGCTGCAACAAGGATCTCCCCGTTGGAAACCTTGGAATGGTACTGGGCGTTTTTCATAGTAAACGCTTCCGGATCCATGATACCCATACGATAGGCTTTATTAAAGAAGGACAGGCTCTTCCAGAAAATGCCGTCTTCCTTGGTAAACATATCCTCCAGTTCCCCTGTGACATGGCTGAACAGCTGGTTATTATCAAGATTTTCATATCCAAAGCTAAAGGGATAGGAAATCTTATAAGGCCATAAACCCCAGTCAGTCCATCCGGATAATGCATAAACCTTCTTGCCGTCTTCTGTTTCGGGATGGGCGTCCACCATCTGCTTCAGCACGTCGAGATACTCATCCTCCGACGTGATTTCCGGGCAGCCCAGTTCCTTATAGCAGTCCCATCTTGTGAAAAAGCCAACAAAACCATTCTTTTTCGGGTTTTCCTTATCTGTCACTTCGATTGCAACAGGAAGAACGTAGGTCTGTCCTCCGCCCAGGACATCCTTCGACCATTTCAGGCCGTCCGGAATCTTGGTTTTTATGTTTTCCCCGTTATTTTCCAGCCATTCATCCATGGGATACAGGGCCCCCGCATCAATCAGGCTCTTCGCCATGGTAGGCGCTTCATGCAGCTGTATGATATCCGGAAGGTCTCCGCCCGCCGCCATTACCTTGAGTTTATCGTTGGTAACCATGGTACATTCCAGTACGATTCCCAGTTCTTCCTTAATTTTGCGTCCGATGGCATCATCTGTGGAAATACAATCGTTCCCCACTTCCCCCATAACGGTGAGGGTAATTACCTCGTCTTCGCTTTCCGCAGCCTGCTCGGTCTTGGCTCCATTCGAATCGGCCACAGTCTCACTGCTTCCGGTTTCCGCTCCCTTGGAACAGGCACACAGTCCTGTAAGCATGGCGGCGCACATAAGTATCGCTGTCGTTTTCTTCCATAACTTCGTATTTCTCATTCTTACTCCCCTCTGCCTGCATTGGCAGGCGCTTCATTATATGCCCAAAGGCTTATCAGCCCTTAACAGCCCCCAACATAACTCCCTTTACAAAATACTTCTGCAGAAAAGGATAAACCAGCATAACCGGCAGTACCGCCACCACTGTCGTGGCCATCCGCAGACTTTCCGCCGACATGGTCACTGTGCCGGGAGCCATGATTGCCCCGTTTTTCATACTGTCCGCAATCCTCTGTGCATCATTGATGCAGTTGTACAATATCAGCTGTACGGTCTGAAGCTTCGGATTCTGTACCAGCAGATAATTGTCCTGCCAGGAATTCCATGCCCCCACCGCCGCATAAACAGCTACGGTTGCAATAATGGGCTTGCTTAACGGCATGATGATACTTGCATAAGTCCTTAAGAAACCTGCCCCGTCCATTTCTGCGGACTCCTCCAGGGAAGGCGGGATCTGCTCAATGAAGGTTTTAATCAGGATAACATAAAAGGCGTTGATAATCCCTGGAATAATATAGAGAAAATAGGTATCCTTTAAGTGGTAGGCTTTCATTGTAATATAGTAGGGTATCAGCCCTGCCCCTATGTACATCGTTATTACCACAAACCGGTAAACAAATTTTCTGCCTATCATATCTTCCTTTGTCACCAGATAGGCAAACAGGGAAGATCCCAGTATACAAAGTCCCGTATTGATCACCGTCCTGGATGCGGAAATCAGGAACGCATGACCGAAATTCGTCTTTTCAAAAATTCTCTGATAAATAGAAAACGTAAAGCCTTTGGGAAGCAGGTAAATCCCCTTTGCCGCCAGCGTGGGATCCGACAGAGAATAAATAATCAGATAATAAAATGGATACACGCAAAGGATAACGAATATCGTTACAACTATATAAATTACAATCTGCAAAATACGTTCTGAAAGTGATACTCTGATTTTTTTCTTACCCATGGCCTTCTCACACTCCTTATACAATGGATTCCCCCCTGACCTTTTTGGACAGTGTATTTGCCACAAACAAAAGCAGGATACTTATCAGTGACTTCAGCATTCCCAGCGTTATGGAATAAGGATAATCATTTATCAGGAAGCCTACTTTATACACATAATAATCAAGGACTTCAATCTTATCCGCAACAACGGAATTGTAAAACATAAAATACTGATCAAATCCATTGGACAGGATATTGCTGACTCCGAGAAGGAACATTACCACATAGGTGGGCATGATGCCTGGTATCGTAATATGCCAGATGGTCTTAAGCTTATTGGCCCCGTCAACCCGCGCCGCATCAAAAAGCTCTCCGTCAATACCCACAATCGCCGCGATATATATGATCGACGACCACCCAAGCGTTTTCCAGATATTCAGGAACCATTGGAAAAGCCATACCTTATCCGGATCCCCCATAATCCCAGCTCCTGAAATATCAATCCCGAAATTCTTCAGCAGCATATTGATAAATCCGTTCATGGAAAAAAAAGAAAAGGCAATTCCATATACGATAATCCAGCTGATGAAGTTAGGAAGCGTTGTTGCCGTCTGAACAAATTTCTTGAAATATTTCCCTTTAATCTCATTGATCATAATGGCGAACAGGACAGGAAACGGCGTAGCCAAAAGTGTGAGTGCGCTCATCACCAGTGTATTCCTCAAAACCCTGAGAACCTCCGAATGTTCGGCGAACAGCTTTCTGAAATTATCCAGCCCTATGAATTTCATATTACTGAAATCCAGAAACTGCTGTCCCATTTTATAATCGAACACACTATATATCCATCCGAAGAGCGGCACATAATTCATGGCGAATACATAAAGCAGGAACGGTACTGCAATCAGCAGGTATTTCAGCCCTCTTACCTTTTTCCTCCCCAGCCGTTCCACCAGAGTTTTCCGTTCTGTTTTAACCGGCATTTTTCATCTCCCCCTTTCTTTAGCATAAGAATATTAAAAATCGGAAGAATGCTCAATAAACATTCTTCCGATTTATAAAAAAATCATATCAGCTTTCCGGAACGTCCCTGCTGTCCTGGTAAAATCTGAAGATTTATAGAAAAATATTACGTAGGGGCGGCAGGATAGCCAAGGGGATGGCGGGTCAGGTGAGTTCGAAGGGAAGTCTCATGGTTACGCTGAAGCCAAGCTCTTTTATGCTGTCTATTTCCAGTCCGTAAGAAGGGCCGTACAGCAGCTGGATTCTTTGATGTACGTTGGAGATTCCTATATGGTTCGTTTCCTGGGTTTCATGAAGGCTGTCCCTTAGTTCCGTGAGCTTTTCTTCCTCCAGGCCTTCTCCGTTGTCGGAGATACGCAGGAATAAATCCTCCGCTTCCTGCCATGCGGTAATGGTTATGATAGTATTTTCTTCCTTTTCCGATACCCCATAAAGAAAGGCATTTTCTACGATCGGCTGCAGTACAAATTTCGGTATTTTAGCATCGTACAGCACTTCACCAAAATCCATGCGCAGGGAAACCTTTTCCCCATAACGGTAATTCATGATTTTTCCGTAGCTTACAATATAGTTTTTTTCGTTTTCCAGGCTCCAGAAGGTGCGGTTGTCACGGTAGAGCGGCTGCAGGAGATCTCCGAGAGCGGTGGTGCAGTCCACAATGCTGTCCTCTCCCTTCATGATTGCCATCCATTTGATGGTGTTCAGGGTATTGTATAAGAAATGGGGATTCATTTGGGATTTCAGCATCTTAATTTCCATTTCACGCTTGTTTTCTTCCATCTTTGTATTTTCTTCCACAAGCTGCATGATTTTCTGGGACATCTGGTTGAACTGGGTGACCAGCAGGCCTATTTCATCCCGGCTCTTTGTCCTCTGGGGGAGGGTTATTCCCAGCATGCCGTTTTCCATACATTTCATGGCTTCCACAGTATCCGTAAGAGGACTGGTAATATAACGTACCCAGAATATGGTGAAAAAGACGGAAAATACGGCAACGGCTATTACAGCTATGCGGAAAACAATCTGGATGTCCTTGATATCCTTCAGTATAACGGACAGCGGCGTCTCATTCACCATTGTCCAGCCGTTGAGGTGGAGAGGATAGCAGAGAATCTGCTGATCGCCTTCCTCAAAAGTGAAGGGGCCGTCATTCTTATTTCGTATATACTGGTTTTCTCTCCTTTTCCCGACCTCTGATTTATCAAGATGAGAGACTACTTTTCCGTTTTCATCAATAATATGGGTGGTGCTCAGCTGGATATTTTCTTTTTCCAGGGAGTTATAAATATCGGTGAAATAATCCAGGTTGATATTGATAACCAGCCAGGCGGTATGCGCCCCCCAGTATACCGGACGGCATGCGGAAACATAATAGACTTCCTTACGGCTCTCGTCCTTCAGGGCCTTTATATTGAAGTCGCTGTTTATATAGCCCCCGTACCATTTTACCCCGTTTCCTGCTCCATTGCCTTTGCCCGCAATCTGCTCCTCGTAAAATCTTCCTCTGGAGTCTTTATCGTTGATAAGAATATTCTGTTCCTTATCCGCTATCAGGGATAAATTATCCGAATTGTAAAAGCAGATGGATTCCACATAGGTATATTCCGTGAAAACCTTTTCCATCTCGCGGAAGAGATCCGCCTTTAACACCACTTCCCTGTCATTCCCTCCGTCCACGCCAAACACCAGATCCGTAAGTGCGGTTTCACTGATAAGCCGCCTTGTGATCAGCTCCACTTCCCCGCTCAATATATCAATATTGTGTTCCAGCTGGTTGAAATTCTGTATTTTTTCCGAATCCGTCTTTTCCTTCATAGAGTCCCTGACACTTCCGTAAATGTAAAGAAAGCTGATGGAAATAATGATCAGAAAGCTGACAGAAAGTGCAAATATCATTTTGGTAAAAACACTTCTGAAAAAGGGTATCTTCATAATTTCGTCCTCTTACGAAAAGAGCTTGGCAGCTTTCCGGTAATCTTTTTAAAGGTTTTGCTGAAATAGCTGTCATCCGCAAATCCCGTGATCTCCGCCACCTCGTGTGTTTTCAAATCCGTCTCCAGGAGCAGGTCCTTTGCCTTTTTCACCCGGCTCTCCGTTATGTAATCCACGAAGCTGATATGGAGCTCCTTTTTAAACAGACTGCTCAGATAATTTGGGCTGAGGCCGATGTGGAACGCCACCTGGTTCAATGTCAGTTTTTCACTCAAATGCTTCTCTATGTACTGAACCGCTTCGTAAATTTCCACACTCAGCTTATTCTGATGCTCAAAAATTTCCTGACAGCAGGCTGCCGCCGTTTGTACTGCCTCCCGGAAGGTGAGGCTTTCCCTGATCTGCCCTACTGCCTTCAGCAGCACTTCCTCACTGAATTCCTGCTGCTGTCCTTCCCTTGTCCTGTACAGAAAATGAATCAGTGCGGTGTCCACGTTTTCTTTCTCCAGCCCTCCCTCCGACGCATTCGCTTCCAGCTGGTTCATGAGCCATTCCAGCTCCTTTCCGCAAAAAGGCATAAAGGGCCGCAGTTCCTCTTCCGCTTCCTTTACCATTTTCAATTCCAGCCCTTCGGATGCATCCCGTAAGCCGTATTGAAAAATAATTTCCTTTTCAAAATAGGCGTTCTTCAGCGCCCTGCAGCATTCCCGGTACATTTCAGGGAGCTTATCCCATGACTGGTACACTCTGCTGACACCCCATATCACCTGAGAACCCATATATCCGGAAAGCGTATGGGCCACCTCCTGCAGGACACGCCTGAGCTTCACGCATTTTCCCTCTGTGCCGCTGTCCGCATTTATCAGAAGGAGATAGCTGTCCTCCCTCTCCTGTATGATCTCGCCTTCTCCATATTTCGTTATGATTTCACCCGCCATATTCATGATCAGGAAGCGTATGAGCATTCCCTGGGCATCTGAAATCTTAGACCGAACCTTATCGTATTTCCCCAGCTTCATCCTGCACAGCACAATATCCTTTTCCCGGATGCCTAAATGCAGATCCTGAATCCTGGCTCTGAAAATTTCGAGGGGGATCTGATGGTAAAATATATATTGCTTAAAGATTTCTTCCTTCTGGAGTTCTCTTTCCTTCGGGGTATTTCCTTTCTGCTCCTCATTCTCATCCAGCTCACGCTTTAATTTTTCCATAGCCGCCTCGATTTCGGCCGGCTTCATCCGTAATTTGGAAATGTAATCCGATACCCCCATCCGCATGGCTTCCTGAAGATATTCAAATTCCTCATAACAGGTTAAAATTACAATTTTCGTTTTTTCATCCTTTTCACGTATCCTCGCGATCAGTTCCAGGCCATCCATCACCGGCATTTTTATGTCTGTCAGTATGATGTCCGGCTTGTCCGCTTCATAAATTTCCAATGCCTGCTTTCCGTTGGCCGCGTCGCCGATGATTTCCATGCCCAGCTTTTCCCAGCCGATAACGCTTTTGAGGCCTCCCCTAACAAGAACCTCATCTTCCACGATCAATACCTTATACCTGTCTCCCAAAACCTTCCCCTCCGTTCATCGTCACTGCGGGCCTGCCTGAAATTACTTTCCGCAAACTGTGAAAATATTCTTTTAAGCCCCCTAACCCTGCTGCTGTTTCTGATTACTGCATAGTTTAGCATATAAATCTCCTCTGCACAATTGTGTAAATCACCCTTAGAGCCGGTAAAAAACATTGACTCTTGACAAGAAGCTTTTTCCCTATCAGAATCTATATACAGCCTGAAAGCCTTAACGGCTGACAGGCGGCAGCCCTTCTTCCTGTCAGGGAAAAGGGAAGAAATCATACATATTTAAGGAGAGGGTTACGATGGAAACAATTACTTTTATTAGGGAAATCCCGATTAAAAAACAGGCGGATGTCTTTATCGCCGGCGGAGGGCCGGCCGGTATTGCAGCTGCCGTTACGGCAGCAAGAATGGGGGCACAGGTCTTTCTGGCAGAAAAAGGACAGTGCTTCGGCGGGGCTGCAGCACTCGCTTGCGTTCCTGCCTTTATGCGTTTTTCCGATGGGGAACATTTTCTGGCGGGAGGCATAGGACGGGAGGTTTTTGATGCCCTGTATGGTCCGGATACCGATTATACTTCTGTGGAATATCCTGTAAATGCGGAAAAGCTCAAGCTGATTTATGATAAAATGATTATGGAAAGCGGATGCAGTTTTCTTTTTGATACGCAGCTGCTGGATGTCCAGGTGCAGGACGGACATATCCAGTCTGTTATTCTTAAGGGTCACGAAGATCTGTTTGCGGTAACCGCCCGCATCTATATTGACTGCACCGGAGACGGCACTCTGGCTGTTAAGGCAGGCGCATCCTGGGAAAAGGGTGACGGGGAAGGACGTATGATGCCGGCCACTTTATGCACGCTTTGGAATGGTATTGACTGGGACAGGGCCGTGGTAGAATTGGGAAAGGATCCGGATGCCCGGATGCTGGAACAGGCTTTCAGAGATGGGGTTTTTACGGTAAAAGATCCTTCCCTGCCGGGAATGTGGAAGCTTCAGGGCCCCGTCGGCGGCGGCAATATCGGGCATGTATTCGGTGTGGACGGGACGGAGGAAGAAAGCCTTACAAAGGGGATCCTGGATGCCCGCAGAAGAATGCCGGAATATGAATATTACTACAGGAATTATCTGGAGGGATATGAAAAGTCTGGTATCGTTTCTTCCGCTTCTGTGTTAGGTATCAGGGAGACAAGACGTATTTTGGGGGAATATGTTTTGTCAGAAGCCGATTATGAGAAGCATGCCTCCTTTCCCGATGAAATTGGACGTTATTGCTATCCTATTGATTTGCATGCGGTAACACCGGATGCGGAAAAGACGCAGTATGATGAAGCGTATCAAAAGGGCTATGGGAAAGGAAACAGTTATGGGATACCATACCGCTGCCTGCTGCCGCAGAATACAGATAATCTTCTTGTTGCAGGGCGGTGTATCAGTACAACCCGGGAAATGAACGGTTCCACACGCGTCATGCCCTGCTGCTTTATAACCGGAATGGCGGCTGGGACGGCAGGAGCGTTGGCTCAGGATTGTTCTCTCAGAGAGCTGTCTGCGGAGGTTCTCCGGAATGCGCTCAGGGAGCAGGGGGCTTATCTGCCGGAATAAAAAATGTGGTATGCGGTTCTTTACCGAAGAAAGGGAATCCCCTGAACATATGGGATTCCCTTTCTCTTATTGCTCCAGCAGCCGCGTCTGTGTACACCGCACGTTTCCGTACTCCACAAAAATTCCCACCTCACCGATCCCGATCTCATAGCATCTGCAGGCAAGCGCAACATCATCCACATATACCAGCATAATATTTCCGCTGACGATCAGTTTTACTTCCGCTTTGTTATCCCGGAATACCACAGGCCTCTCATCCAGATAATACTGGTCGCCATCCACACGGTTATACCGATCCATCAGGATTTTCCCATGACGTACTTCCAGGCGGAGCTGGCACCACTTCCTCAGTTCATCATCCGTATGTATCATCAGTCCCACTGCTTCTGTGCCTTCGCTCCAGGAAAGAGTCGTCTGAAGGAGACAGGTTTCCTTCAGCATTCCTAATCCAGCCCAGCCGAATCCGTCAGGGACACTGCCGGTGAGCCCTTCCTTATCCTCCGCAAAGCTTCCCTGTCTGGGTGAAAGAGTTACAGGAAGCTCTTTCCGGAAGGAATCCTCTATCGTTTCCGGCAGGCGGACTCCCAGGCTTCCGTCCTCTCTCTGTACAAGTTCATGCACCAGCAGATTGCCTCCCCAGAGATGCCGTCCGTTGTCACGGCAGTCTTCCCGTATGGATTCCCAGCCAACCATATAGCGTTTCTTCCCGTCCGTTACGGATTTGGCCGCATAGAATTCCCTTCCGTCAAACATATCGTCTTCAGCCGGCACCCGCCAGGGACCATCAAAGCTGTCAGCGACACGATATCTGGTCTCCCACCAGCGGGAATAATTGGAAAAGGTCAGATACCATTTATCCCCCATACGGAAACAGTCATGGCACTCATGAGTAATAAAGGTCCGGGGCGCATAGAGCGTCTTGTAATGCTCCCAGTTTCTTACATCCTCCGATACGTAAACAGCGGTGCAGCCAGTCCGAAGATATGCCCCTTCCTTCTCGGTTGCCGTAATCAGCATACAGAATTTCCCCAGCTCTTCGTTCCAAATCACATGAGGATCCCTCCAGTGAAGGTTTCCGTAATATTCGGTATCGGGTCTGAAGAAAAATTCCTTATCCTTTTCCCAATGCTTCAGATCTCTGCTTGTCGCCCGTAAAACCACCTGCACATTTTTTCCTTCCACACCATTGTTCCCTTCACAGAAGCCGGTATAATGGAAGGTAAACAGACCGTCGTGTTCAAACACACTTCCGGTGCCGATATGCCAGTCCTGGTCATCGGGAGACCCATTCTGCAGAACCAGATACGGCTCTCCAAAGCTCACAAAATCTCTTGTCTCCACGGCATAAACACAATATTTATATAAATAAAACAGATAATAGGTTCCTTTCCAGAAGAAGGGCATAAAGTCACCGCACATCTCCCCATGGGGCATTCCCGGATACTGCTTTTCCGGTGTATAAAAAATATTGTAATTTCCTTTCATCTTGCAGACCTTCCCGGATGTAACATCCTTTTGCTATACTTTGATTTATTCCTACTTACTGCGGGCGGATATGCCTTACATGCACCATCCGCCCCCTCCTTGTAACAGTTCAGGCCTGTCTGAACTGTTACGCTTACTTAAGTTCTCCGAATGTGGTATTATACCAGTCGTTTACTTCTGTGGTGATTTGATCACCGCCCAGCTCCCTCCAGCTTTTTACAAAATCATCAAAGGTATCCGGTTCCTGTGTTCCCATTATGATAATGACATAGGTTTCCGCCTGCATTTTGTCCATGGAGGAAAGGTTCATACTCATAGTAGGAGTAGGGGCTCCGAAGAATACGGACTGTACCAGCTTATCATTCGCTTTGTAATCATTGATAATGGTGTTCCAGCTGCCTTCCGGCCCGATGAATTTATAATAATTCCAGCCCAGGGAATCCGCACCCTTATCGCTTCCGTTATCCAGGAAGTTTTTGATGACATTATAGTATCTGGCTGCTTCCGGATGAATATCCTCTACCTTGCTTTCCCCATTCAGGGTTTCCTTGATTTCCTTATAATAGGTATTACATTTCTGAATGGCCGGATCCATAGCGAATGCCGCATATTCCGCAAAGTTGATTCCTGTGGAAGGATCCACGCCAAAGGTATTCAGTGTTTCTTCTGTTGCATCCAGGGAATTGATTTTATCCTGGAATACGTTCGCTATTTTCACCAGGGCTTCCGGGTGTTCGCATTTGGCATTTGCCGCATAGTAACGGGAGATCCTCACATAGGTAATGGGCTTTGCAGGCTCCGCTGTAGCGGATACGATGGGATAGCACTGCCAGTCCGCTTCCGGGTCATTTTCAATATTGCTCTTGCATGCGCCCCAGGGCATTCCTTCCAGGCCATAAAACATACCCACTTTGCCTGCTGCAATGTCTTCTCCCAGCTTTACGGTATCCTTAACTCCGAATTCCGGATCAATCAAACCGTCTTCATACATCTGATTCAGCTGTGCCAGCGCATCCTTCATTCCCGGGTTGATGCCGGAATAGGATATCTGACCGTTTTCATCCTTTACCCAGGCTTTGGCGTATGCGCCGTAGGCTGCAAAGAAGCCTTCGTAGCTTCCGGGGCTTGCGCCATCCTCCTTCACGATATCCTTCTGGAAGCCGATTCCCCAGGTATCATCCTGACCGTTTCCGTCCGGATCGTCATAACGGAATGCTCTTGCCACTTCAAGAAGCTCATCCATCGTGGTGGGCGCTTTAAGTCCCAGGTTATCCAGCCAGTCGGTGCGGATCCATAAAAGATCACAGGTACCGTCCGCTGCGGACAGCTGGGGAAGTCCGTAAAGCTTTCCGTCCACCTTGGCGGATGCCAGCTGGACTCCGCCGTCCACTTCGATGGTCTCCTTGAGAAGATCGGATGCATAAGTATCATAAGCTTCTGTAATATCCGCCAGCATTCCCGCATTTGCCAGTTCGGAGAATTCCTCCGGAGGCAGATCCATCAGATCCGGAAGTTCGTTGGATGCGATTGCCATGGTCAGCTTCTGGGTATAATCGTCCCCGGCCGCAGCGATGGTATATTTCAGGGTAATGCCCAGCTCATCCTGATAGCACCTTGTATACACATTGTTGTTGATATCATCGCTTCCCACGTATTTTTCCGTACCGTTGAGCTTGTGCATGTAGGTCAGTTCCACATTCCCGCCGTCATCAGCCTGAGCGCTCCCTTCCGTGCTTCCGGCGCCTTCCGTTCCGGAAGCGGTTCCCGTACTCTGCCCGATTTCTCCGCAGGCCGCCAGGGATACTGTCATTGCCGCCGTCATAAGCAGCGCCGTCATTTTTTTGATTTTCATAAAAAAATCCTCCTTAATCTATTCTTTTACACTTCCCATAACCACACCTGCTACAAAGTACTTCTGCAGGAACGGATACACCAGAAGAATCGGAACCGTACATAATAAAATCAAAGCCCCCTTGATCCCCCTTCCTGTCACTTCCATCAGATGGGGATTGAGCATCAGCTGCTCTGAGGTAATCTTGGTAACATCAAACTTCAGAACCACGGACTGCAGATAGGTCATCAACGGATATTTTTCCGGCAGATTCATATAAATCAGGCCGTCAAACCATGCATTCCAGTGGTTTACAATCACAAACAGGGAAACCGTTGCCAGGGACGGTTTGGACAGCGGCAGGTAAATTTTCCACATGGTCACAAACCAGTTCGCCCCATCTACCAGAGCCGCTTCCTCTATGGCCTTGGGAAGTCCTCTGAAAAAGTTCATCATGATGAGCACGCAGAACATAGGCAGGGCCTCCGGCAGAATCAATGCCATAAAGGAATTGATCATATGCATTTTGCTCACCACAAGATATGTGGGGATGAGCCCTCCGTTAAATACCATTGTTACCAGGAAAAACCAGGTATAGTATTTTCTGCACCGGAAGATCCTGGGATCATCCTTGGACAGGGGATAAGCCACAAGGATAATTAATACCAGGTTTATGATCCAGCCCAGCACCACTCTTGCTATGGTAATCCCAAAGGACTGGAAATACTGTTTATTGGAAAGTATGTATTCATATGCCGCCGTATTGAAGCCTTTGGGCCAGAATGTTACCGCATTGGCATCCACCATGGATCTTGCGCTGAAGGAAATGGCAAACAGATTGATAAGCGGAAGCAGACAGGTAAGGCTCAGAAATCCCAAAAGGAAGTAGTTAAAAATCATGAAAACCTTTCTGGATGGTGATTCTTTTATTTTCATTCCTCATTCCTTTCCGTATGCTAAAATACTTTGTAGCCGGCCAGCTTATCCGCCAGTTTATATCCCATAATAATCAGAACAAAGGATATGCCGGACTTGAAAAGCCCCACGGCGGTAGCCAGATCAAATTTTGCTTCAATTACACCGATACGGTATACATAGGTATCAATGATATCTCCTGTGGAATATACCTGAGGGCTGTACAGGTTGAAGACCTGCTCAAATCCCGCCTGCAGTACATTTCCAACGCTGAGCACCATCATGAGCAGAATCATGGGAAGGATACTGGGTATGGTCACATACAAAACCTGCTTGAACCGTCCTGCCCCGTCCATTCTCGCCGCCTCATAATAGGTGGGATCAATTCCCGTTATGGCCGCCAGATACACAATGGTTCCCCATCCCAGCTCTTTCCAGATATCCGTTACCGCCATGGTATAGGGGAACACCGCGGAATTTCCGAGAAAGAATACCGGCTTCAGCCCTACCGCCGACAGAAGCTGGTTCACAATGCCGCCCGATGGAGAAAGAATGTCTATGAAAATCCCGGCCAGCGCCGCCCAGGATATGAAATGCGGCAGATAAAGTACGGTCTGTACGGTCTTTTTAAAATGTCTGGCCCGGATTTCATTCAGCAGCAGAGCCACCAGCACCGGGAAAATCAGATTTCCCACCAACTTCATGACCGCAATGAATATGGTATTCCAGATGACGCTTCCGAAGCCCGGCAGGGAAAAGAGATATTTATAATTATCCAGCCCTACCCATTTCTGATCAAACAGTCTTTTCAGCGGGGTGTAATCCTCAAAAGCCATGGTGATTCCCACAAAGGGTATGTATTTAAAAATAAAGGTAATTATCACCGCAGGCAGAAGCATGAGGTGGAACGGTATCTCCTTCCGAAACCAGCCTTTTCTTTTCTTCACAGCAACAGCTTTCATATCATCCCTCCCTTTCTGTAATTCCACTATATCAGGAGACAAAAGGGAAAAATATAAAACGATTGATACTTTTATAGTAAAAAAAATAGGTTTTTCTGTTTCAGTATGAAAAAATGCCGTACAGGCAAAGCTTTTTCTTTCTAAACGCTTTCCCGTACGGCATCCTTTTCTTTTTTTATCTCATATCCCTGCATTCCTGCGGTGTCATCCCGAAGTGTGCCTTAAATATTTTTATAAAATAGGCGGTATTCTGATAACCGCATTTCTCTGAGACTTCATAAATTTTCATCCGTGAATTCTGTATCAGGCGCATTGCCATATCCATACGGCAGTTTTCGATATATTCCCGGATGCTTGTTCCTTCAAACTGTTTGAAAATACGGGAGAGATAAACCGGATTAAAGCCGATTGCCTGGCCTATGACCGTCAGTGACAAATCCTCGCTCAGGTGAGAAAGACAGTAGGATTTGGTCCTTTCTGTAATACTCATCATCGTACTCTGCTGGGTTTCCATGCATATATCCCGGATAGCATCCGTAAGCCGCCTGATGTAAGCCGCAGCCTGCTCCCAGGTGACAAAAGATCCGGGATCGAAAAGCTCCATGAGCTGGATGCGGGAAGCAAGTCTTGGACGGATATTCTTTTTGTTGATAAAGGTAATCAATATATTTCCCAGGGAATAATAAATTTCCAGGGCATACATGGAGTGCCTTTTGGACTTTTCCAGAATTTTCAGGATATCTTCCGTGTCTTCCATAAATGCCGGAAAATTTTCTCCCATGAGGAATTCTTCCATAACTCTGAGTTTTTCCGTGATAGGCGCCAGCATCTGTTCAAAATCCGATTCCTCTCCATTAAAGGAATCACTGATGGACAGCTCTCTTCGTTCCAGGATAATGCTGTTCTCTTCATTGATGGCCTGACGCTGCATTTCCGTCCACAGACTCCCATAGCTTGCGCTCAGCCCTTTCCAGGAAACACTTTCCCTGGCTATCCCAAAATACATCAGCAGTCCAAGGCGCAGCTGTATCATCTTCTGGATATCCAGCGCAGTCACAAACAGAAGGGCCGGCAGCTCCTCTTCCTCTGATTCAAGCAGCCATACAAAACTTTTTCGATATATCACTTTATGGATGTAGGCTATCTTATCTCCATAGGCTTTCTGAAGGAGGCCCACCACTGTTTCCAGTATGTTTTCCTGAGTCATATGGGTAACTTTTTCCTTCAACGTCCCGACAAGCAGAAGCATCTTTTTCTGTTCAGGCAGGGGATTTTCCAGTTCTGCCATGGTATCCTTAAATTCCGCCTCTGTGGAAACCGAACCATCCAGGATATGGATGAGCGCCTGCTGCTTGAAGGCCGGCGCCATATAGGTAACCTTGGTCTGAGCACTCTTAAATTCCTCCATAAAAAGAGTTTCGGAATCCAGAAGCTCCACCATTTTCCTCATAGCCTCCACAATAGTGGCATCCCCCTCTGTTTTCAATATATAATCAGCTGCATCCTGTTTTATGGCAGAATATACATAATCAAATTCATCATAACCGGAGAGGAAAAGGACGTGGATATCCGGCTTTATTTTCCGCATTTCCTCCGCCATTTCGATTCCGGTCATCTTCGGCATTTTCACATCACTTACCACAACATCCGGCAGACGGAACTTAAAAAGCTCAAGCGCCTTTTTGGGATGATAACAGTTATATACCTGAAATATATCCGGGAACTCTTCTTCAAACAGACTTTTCAGCCCATCAGATATAATAGGTTCGTCATCCACTACAAGCAGCGTATATTTCTTCTTTTCACCCATCCGTGCTTCCCCCTCGCCTTACGGCATCGTCCTTTTTACAGATTCAAAATTCGCACATGCCCCTGTCCCCTCCGGCCAGTGATTTTGGAGCAGCTGTCCGGCCTGGATTCTCTTCCTTCCCTCTGCCGGCTATGCAGGGTTTCCTGTAAGGGGCGTATAAACTCGCCGGTCCTTAGGCCGCGT
>OLQH01000432.1_pt1 | contig 46533 bp, 41 predicted proteins | sample 1672671 | NCBI WGS metagenome assembly OLQH01 (sample SAMEA3136712, study PRJEB25190) | human gut metagenome
GTGCGCAAGGAATTCGCGCACGGTCTGTCGCTCGAAAGCGGCGTCAATTACACGCTGCTCTGGGCCGACGTCCGCATGAAGTCCAGCAGGCAGGATATCAGTCAGAAACTCCATTTTATCGGCGTGCCGCTGCGTATGAACTGGCAGTTTCTGGATACGGGGCGCTTCTCGCTGTATGCAGGCGCCGGCGGTATGATCGAGAAGTGCGTCTCCGCGAAATTCGGTTCGAGGGCGATGGACGAGCCGGGCGTGCAATGGTCCGTGCTGGGCGCCGCGGGCGCGCAGTACGATCTGGGCGGGCTTGTCGGGCTTTATTTCGAGCCTGAAGTCTCCTATTATTTCACGGAAACCGATCTGCGGACCTCGCGTACCGACTCGCCGCTGTCGCTTACCTTGCGGCTGGGCGTGCGTCTTTCCTTCTGACAATCCCTCTGAAACAAGCTTTTGCAGTGCCTTTCGGGCACGAAATACGACCGGAAAAGTCCGTATCTTCTGTTGCGCGGACTTTTTTCGGTCGTGTCCGAATATGCTATTAAAAAGCTTAATTGTGCTATTTTCTATTGTCTAATGGAAATTTGTTATTATTTTTGTTGAATAATAGATTGTGACTGGAGTTGAACAAAAAAACACAAGTGCTTGAATCTCTGCACTTGTGCTTTGTAGTCCCGACGGGAATCGAACCCGCGATCTTCGCCGTGACAGGGCGACGTGATAACCGCTACACCACGGGACCTATGGGAGTTAACGGGATCGAACCGCTGACCCTCTGCTTGTAAGGCAGATGCTCTCCCAGCTGAGCTAAACTTCCAAGTGGTGACCCGTGGGGGAATCGAACCCCCGTTACCGCCGTGAAAGGGCGGTGTCTTGACCGCTTGACCAACGGGCCAAGGGAAAATGGTAGCGGTAATTGGACTTGAACCAATGACCTTCCGGGTATGAACCGGACGCTCTAGCCAACTAAGCTATACCGCCATATCCTTTTCCGTTGTTATCGCCCGCTCGCTGACGACTTGTTTAGTATAGTCCATAATCGAGCAAATGTCAACACCTTTTTTCAAAAAATTTTGAAAAAGTTTCGGAACCGATTTTCCCGCTATTTTCCGCCCTGCTCCAGACTGTCCAGAAGCTGTTCGTAAAACGCCTCATTCCAGGTATGCGTCTGCGCCAGCTCATCTCCGGTGAGCATAAAATACTGATCGGATACATATTCGCCTCTGTCCGGAATCGGATCGTCAAACGTGCAGTCGATGTAATATGTTGTGCCGCCCAGCCGCACAGCATTCCAGCCGTGGTTCATTTCCTCGGATGCGACATAGATGACCTGAATGCCTGCCGCCTTGCACAGCATCTCATACGCGCGGCCGTAACCGGCGCACACGGCCTTATGATCGAGCAGCGCGCCGTCTGCCGCAAAAGCGGGTGCCGAGCCGTCCGGAGCGTCCTCCTCTGCCGTATCCACATCATACTCACACTGGCGGATGAGGGTATCGTGCAGCGCACGCAGTTTCTCCTCGGCCGTCATGGTCTGTGAGATCGAACCAGCTGTCAGCACCTTGGCATACTCCCACGCCTGCTCCTGCCGCGCCTGCCGAGAAACCTCGGCGTTCAGCTCGATGGTCTTGTTCGGCCGTGTTACCGCGTGCAGCGCGAATGCGTATGGATACTGCGCCTCCAGCGCCCGGTACACCTCGTCCGCATCCACGTTGTCCTCGCGGAAGGCAACGCCGTTTCCGCCGTTCTCCGCGTCCTGCCGGAGCAGATCTGCCGCCTGATAGACGTTATCCACTGGCTTCGCCTGCAGATACGGCAGCCAGAATACACCGCCGCCAAGCAGAGCCATGGTCAGCAGAAAGCCGAAAAACCGTCTCATGTGTCCCCTCCTTCGGGTATGACAAAGCGGGCGGCTGCGCCGCCCGCTGTCTAACCGTCAAAACGCGCCGCGCTTCGACAGGAAAAATGCAATTATCACATCAGCTTCACGGTATAGTATACCGCAGTGATGAACAGATATGCCGCTGCCGCACCCAGTGCGATCATGACATGGCTTGCCGCAAGTACAACGACTGCCGTCAGCGCTACCATCACGATCGGCGTAATGGTGAGCATCAGGTACGCGTTCTTGCTGAACTGAGTGTCGATCTTGCGGCCGCGGAAGGTGAACTTGCCCTTCTTGCGGCGCAGAGAAGCCGTAACGGCGATCTGGATCAGCGCCAGCACCGCAGTACCTGCTGCCGCCACGGTGGACATCCATGTATGGTTAGCCGAAACCAGCGCGCGGTGAATCACCAGCATTGCCGCAACACCCACACCGGTATCTACTGCAATCAGGAAAAATTCCGGCGCATAAGAATGATACACCAGATAATACACTGCCAGAACCGGCAGGACAACATACATCGCCTTGATCGGCATAGTGCCGTAGTAGTTGATCGCGGTCAGGAATACGATGGCAACGATGCTTGCAATCAGCATATTGCGTCCGCACACGATGCGGCGCACGCTGCTGCGCTTGCCTGCATGCTCCTGTCCCAGCATGATGATGCCGGCTGCCGCGCCGACAATACCCACACCGAGCAGCACCCGCGTTACCAGCACGCCGGTCTTCCAGGTGTTGCTGTAGCCCAGCAGGCGCTCGAGGATCATCAGTACCAGCACGCCGAGCAGGCACACGCTGAATACTGCGAGCACCTTATTGGTGGTATACTCTTCCTGAGAAATTGGCTTTTTACCCACATTGTTTTTTGCCAATGTTTAACACTCCCTTTATTTCTTCTCACATGTTGCCGCCGGCATAGAGCACGGCCGCAAGCGCCGCAATCGGCGCAGTCTCACACCGCAGGATGCGTGTACCGAGCGAAACGCTCTGCAGTCCCGCGTCCACGGCTGCCTTTGCTTCAGCCGGATCGAAGCCGCCCTCCGGCCCGACCATCAGCGAAACCGTGTCCCTGACACCGCCTGCAAGCGCATCGCGCAGACCGGTCCGCCTCTCGTTTTCGTAGAAAAACAGTGCCGTTTCGCTTTCCGCCGCCTGCGCGATTGCCTGAGCGACCGGTACAACGGCTGCCACCTCCGGCAGACGTCCTCTGCCGCACTGCTTTGCTGCCTCGGCAGCAATCTTACGCCAGCGTTCCACCTTTTTTTCGGTCTTATCCGGTCGGGAAACGCAATTTTTGGACAGATACGGCACGATACGGCTGACGCCGAGCTCTACCGCCTTCTGCACGATAAATTCCATTTTGTCGCCCTTGGGCAGCGCCATAAACAGCGTGATAGACTGCTTCGGCTCGGTATCCGCCGCGTGGCAGCTTACGACCCGACAGGTCACGGCTTCCTTCTCCACGGCTTCCACCGTGCAGTCAAAATCCATTCCGGCACCGTCACACAGGGTAACACCTTCGCCGACACGCAGACGCAGAACACGTCCCGCGTGATGCGCGTTTTCTCCGGTAAGGGTCAGCACGCCGTCCTGCGGCTGCTGATCGACAAAAAATCGAGGCATAATAATCAAATAACCTTTCCTATTTTAGCAAAAAAACAGCCGTTTGGCAAGTGAACATTCCGTGAATCCTGAAACAAATCACTTTTTCGCAGTAAAAGCGCTCCAGTCATCGCTCTTCTCATGCGAAAGAATCGTAAATCCGCTCTTTTCCAGCGCCGCGCGCACCTCCTCGGCACGCTCGTTGAGGATGCCGGAGCAGATCAGTGTGCCGCCCTTGACCAGCTTATCCGCAAACATGGGCGACATGCCGATGATGACATCAGCCACGATATTCGCCACGATCACGTCGTAGCCGCCGCCGATGTCCTCGGCGAGCTTCGGGTCGCGCAGCGCATCGCCGCACAGACCCCTGCCGATCTCGACATGGTTTTTTTCCGCATTTTCATGTGCAGTTTTCAGGCAGTTCTCGTCGATATCGACGATGGTCTGCACATCCGCGCCGAGCATAGCCGCCGCAATGGCCAGAATACCCGAGCCAGTGCCCATATCGAGCAGCTTGTCGCCCGGCTTTACCGCATCCTCGAGCGCCATCATGCACAGCTGCGTGGTGTCGTGGCTGCCGGTGCCGAACGAGGAGGCCGGATCGATTTCAAGAATACGGCGGCCCTGCGGGTCCTCAACCGTCTCCCACGAGGGCTTGATCATAAAGCCCTTGCCTACGGGGAACGGCTTGAAATACTGCTTCCATCCCCACTCCCAGTCCTCCTGACGGGTCAGCGCGGTTTCGGTACACAGTCGGCCCCAGGCGTGCTCCTCATCGCGCGCCTTGAGGTTTTCCAGCGCGGCACGGATATCCGCGTACTGCTTTGCACCCTCGTCGCTGTCCGGCAGATAGATTTTGAGACAGGTCTCCTGTGCACGCTTCTCGCGCACCAGGTCCTCGTCTACATAGTCCCAGTATATTTCGGTGTCCTTGAGAAATTCTTCAAAATCCGCCGCATCCTCAAGCACATAGCCTTCTACGCCATTGTCCTCGAGCAGTGCCTCGACCGGACCGATGCCCTCGGTCGTCGTGTAGATCGTAACTTCTCTCCAGTCCATAGGTTCCACCCTGCCTTTCCTATCCAGATAACCGCGCTCCGCGCGGTATTCAATAACAATTTGCTTGCATAATTGCAACTACAAGACCGGTTTTCGTCCAGAAAACCGAGTCTTTGGTCCCGCCCGCAGGCGACTGCCGCTCTGCGGCAGCATTCAATCCGCGGCGCATTGCGCCGCAACAAAACCCGCGACATGTGCGTGGGTTTTGTTTCCCCGCCCCAGTGCCCCTGGGGCGCAGCGCGACCGAGAAGTCGCGCAAGGATAGCGCCGGGCGTCATTCGGGTATCGAAAGGCGGTTTCTCCGGAACCGTCTTTCGTATATAGGGGACTTTTGAAGTCCCCTATAAGCGGATCATGCCGTATTTCGTCTCGAAGTACGAAATGACCGCGTCTTCCTGCTCCCATGTGCCGTCATACAGTGCAAGTCCCGGAAATACCCGCAGACCCTGCTCCAGCAGGTCGGCAGATTCCGCGCACAGGCACAGTGGACGCGAGATCATATAGCGGGATTCCTCCAGTGTGACAACATCCTCTTCGGTTTCGAGCAGCAGCTTGAACGCACCCGAATCATCCTCGGCTTCGATGAGATCCTCATCCAGATGCGGACCACACTCGATCTCATCCGAAATGTCGATGGTCGGAGCGATAAAATGCGCGTGCTTGCCGTCCGGCGCACAGATAAAATCATCGTGATCGCGCGGCAGCGTTTTGCACGCCACCTGATTGCCGCGCAGCGCTGCGACAAATGCTTCCGTAATGTCGGGCATAATGACCTCGGTGTTGTACAGTGTGGTTTGAGACAGCCAGTCCGCGTGCATGCACACGCCGAGCGACAGCCGCGCATACGGCGCCGCGATTTCGAGCGCCTGCGTCAGCGATTCGGGATCGTGTGCGCTGATCAGCACAGTCGTAACGCCAATGCGCTGCAGCACACCGATAGCCGCCCGCACATCCGTGCCGTCCGGCAGATGGCCTTCATCGTCCTCCACATACAGCTCCGCAATTACCGTTCGGCCGCACAGATCGCCCAGAGCCAGCACAGCGGCACGCAGCGCCGGAAACGTCGGCGCACCATGCAGATAATAGAACGCCGCATCATCGTGCAGCAGAGGACGGAAGACCTCCTTGCACTGCTCAATGTAGTGCATGGTGATCGGGCGTTCGCAGTGCTCCGCATCGGGTTCGGGCGGACACGCGAGCGCCAGGCCGACCGGCAGCGGCGCCAGCTCTTCAGCCCACGCATCGCACAATTCGGCATTCGGTGCAAGCGCGCCTGCAAACTTCTCGGGCGCGGTATGATACAGCGAAATTGCCGCCGGATCGTTCAGCAAAAGCTGCGGTTTATGCTCGGATTGACATAAAGGAATATCCAAGGTTGTTCTTCCTCCTAAGAAGATGAAAAATATTCATATTTCAGTTGATAAAGTTTACTTTTTCGTCCAGCTGCCGTCACTCTTAACGGTATACTGCTGCGGTTTTGCCGCCGCCAGCCTGCACATTTCAAGTGCGCTCTGCAGCTGATCGTCCACCAGATAGGTCTGGCCGTTCAGCGCAGTAACCGCTTCGTCCAGTGCGCTCAGCATCTCCGGAGACGCATACAGCGCCGCAGGCAGATCGTAAGCCGCCCGGAAGGACGCTACCGCGTCCGCTACGTCGCCGTCATACCTGCCGGTTGCTTCGGTGAGCAGTCCCAGCAGCGACAGGCGCTCGGTCATGGCGTAAACCGCGTCCGAGCTGTCGCCAAAACGCAGGGTTGTGCTCGTATCGAGCGATTTGAGATTCTTGGTATTGACCGTAACCTTGCGGTTTTCCAGCTGGATATCCGGCGTCAGGCCGACACCTTCCCAACAGCCCTGCTTGGGCAGCTCGAGCTCCAGCGTGGTGATGACCAGCTTGTCGCCGTTTACCAGATCAATGTGGAACTGCCCCTGTCCCTTGCCGTAGGTCTTGCTGCCGATGAGCGTCGCCGAGCCGGTATCCTGCAGGCTGCCTGCCAGCAGCTCCGCCGCGGAAGCCGTGCCGCCGTCCACCAGAACGACAATCTTGCCCAGCGGCAGCGCATTGCCGGTCGAATAGGTCTGCTCCAGACCGCCCATATCATCGCGGTAGCGTACGCCGGCAAGCTCTGCATCCTTGACCGGTGTCATAACATTGGCCATTTTGAGCGCCGCGTCGATCAGGCCGCCGCCGTTGCCGCGCAGGTCGAGAATGACCGCACGGGTGTTCTTGGACGGCAGGCTGTCCCAAATCTCCGAAAACGCCGACCAGTCGTTCTGCGAGCCGATGGCGCTGACCTTGATGTACTCCACACCGTCCGCCATCGTCTTGTTGGAAACGTACACGCGGTTGACCTGACGGCGCTCACAGGTAACGGTAATGTCCCGTCCGTAGCGGCGCACGGTCAGCTTGACCGACGTGCCTTCCTCGCCGCGCAGCTTAGATGCTACATCGGCATTTTTCAGCCCGGTTGCGTCCTCACCGTTGATTTTCACGATAAGATCGCCAATCTGCAGACCGGCTTCCTCCGCCGCTGAATAGCGCATGACCTCAGCAATCTGTACGCCATTTTCTGTCTCCTGCAGGCCGACACCGATGCCGACAAAGCCCTCAAGCGTCGAAAAGCCCTGCGAATACTCCTCGCTCGACAGATACATGGAATGCGTATCGAGCAGCGAGAGAATGTCGTTGAGCACGTCATACATCTCATCCGGATGCTTTTCCAGATATTTATTGATATAGTTCTGCAGAACGTACGGATCATGCTCCGCCTTGAGGCCGAAAGCATCAATGAGCGCCCAAACGCCGTCAAACCACGTTTCGCTCTGTCCGTCCTGCGTGATCGCACCGGCGGAGGCGGTCATCATTGCCGCCGTCATCGCCAGTGCCGCTATTCTTTTCGCTAATTTTTTCATGTGGGTCTCCTCGCGTGAATAACGCGGTTCGATTGAGGGTATGCGAATTACATGGATTCCGGTGCGTCTACACCGATGAGCTTCAGCACGTTCTCAATGGTCTGCTTTGCCGCCAGACACAGGGTCAGACGCGCATCGCGGACAGCCGGCTCGGCATCCTTGATGCGGCAGGCGTTGTAGAAATGATGGAACTGCTGCGCCAGTGCAACGGCGTACTTGTTGAGACGCGACGGATCGCGGCTGACAGCGGACTGCACGATCTCCTCGGGCAGCAGAGCAACCTGCTTGATGAGCTGACGCTCATCTGCGCCGGTCAGCACGGACAGGTCGGTCTTGCTAGTATCCGGCAGCGCGATGCCGCTCTCCTGTGCGTTCTTGAGCACGGAGCAGATACGCGCGTGCGCGTACTGCACATAGTACAGCGGGTTATCGGAATCCTGCTTGATAGCAAGGTCAAGGTCGAACTCCATCTGGGTCTCAGCGGCGCGGCTGTTGAAAAAGAAACGCGCTGCATCGACCGGAATCTCGTCGAGCAGGTCGGTCAGCGTCAGGCTCTTGCCGGTACGCTTGGACATGCGGACAACCTCGCCGCCCTGCATCATGCGGACAAGCTGCATGAGCACGATCTCCAGACGATGCGAGCCGTCCAGTCCGAGTGCATCCAGAGCGCACTGCAGACGCTTTACATGGCCGTGATGGTCAGCGCCCCAGATGTTGATAACACGGTCGAAGCCGCGCTTCTCGAACTTGTTGCGATGGTAAGCGATATCGGCCGCAAAGTAGGTATAGAAACCGTTTGCACGGCGCAGAACGTCGTCCTTGTCGCAGCCGAAGTCGGTCGAACGGAGCCACAGTGCGCCGTCCTCGGTCTCGTAGGTTGCGCCCTTGGCGGTCAGCATGTCGATGGTCTCCTTGACGTAGCCGCTCTCGTGCAGAGTGGACTCACGGAACCATACGTCGTAGTTGATCTTGTAACGCTTGAGGTCGCGCTCCATGCGAGCAATGTTGGTCGGCAGACCGTAGCCCTCGATAATGGCAAAGCGCTCCTCCGGGGTCTTTTCGAGCAGGCTGTCGCCATACTGCTCTACCAGATCATACGCCAGCGCCTTAATGTCGTCGCCCTGATACCAGGAAGCGTCAAACTCGATGGCGTCCTCGCCGCGGATCTCCTGGATATAGCGGCCCTCGACCGAGTGCGCGAACTTGTCTACCTGATTGCCTGCATCGTTGATGTAGAACTCACGGGTAACGTCGTTGCCGGACCAGTCCAGAACCGAGGACAGGCAGTCGCCCAGAACACCGCCGCGTGCATTGCCCATGTGCATCGGGCCGGTCGGGTTGGCGGAAACGAACTCTACCATGACCTTTTCCGGCTTTTTACTCTCGGTACGGCCGTAATTCTCACCCATGGCGAATACACCGCGGACAGCCTGCTCGTACCAGCCCTGATTCAGCGTGAAATTCATAAAGCCGGGGCCTGCGATGGTCACGGTGTCAAAGCAGCTGCCCTCGAGGTCGAGGTTTGCCACGATGCTCTCCGCGATCTTGCGCGGCGCCATATGCAGCGGCTTTGCGCACTGCATGGCAAAGGTGGATGCCCAGTCGCCGTTGGAGGAATCCTTCGGGGTCTCTACCGCAACCGGAGGAATAGTGCCCTCAGGCAGCTCGCCTGCGGCTACAGCCTTGCGGTACGCCGCTTCTACAACGCGGGTTGCTTCGGCGCGTGCGATCTCATATGCGTTCATGTGTACACTCCTATATCTAAAATCTCTTATTTTTACTTTGTTAAACGACCTGAATGTTCGGTTTGGTCGATACCGTCATCTCAAAGTGGTGTTCTCCCATGAGAGAGTTGTCCACCTCGACCGTGTAGTCGATGATGAGATGTCCGCCGTCCTCGCCGATGGTGTTATGCACCCGCGAGGTGTGGGTGGCGATAGCCATTTCGCTGCCGACCGGCGTCTGATACAGACCGACATGGCGCTCGTCCTCGGCGAACAGCATGTGCGAGGGAAACGTACCCGTGCGGATGAGGGCAACCGTTTTGCCGTCCAGTTTGACGGTGGTCTTGGTGCCTTCGAGTCCGGTCAGCTCACTTTCCTCGTATGCGATGTAATATTTTCCGCCGCGCTCGTACAGCGTGGCAGCGGTTTGCAGGTCGATGTTCTCCTCGTCACAGCCCGCGAACTGCTGCTGGGAGGAAATCGTCAGCCAAACGTCCTTCTTCATATTTCTATGCTCCTTAGCCGTAAAACAGCTTTAATAACGGGAAATATCCACAAGCTCCGCACCGACATCGACCTTTTCCTGCAGGAACAGCTCGGCGAGCTGGTCAAAGCCCTGCGGATCGTCCGAAACGAAATACTGTGTAGTACCCGTGCCCTCATTCGGGTCAAACTGCGTGGAGGCAAGATTTGCCGCCTCGGCGCCCGAGTCTATGAGCGTCACATCCGGACCCATAAAGTCGCCGATGACCTCCTCGAGCAGCGGATAGTGCGTGCAGCCGAGGATGAGCGTATCCACACCTGCGTCCTTCAGCGGCGTGAGATATTCCTTCACCACAGTCTCGATGACCACATCGCCGCGGTGCACGCGGCCGTTCTCGACCAGCGGCACGAACAGCGGACACGCCTGCGTGAACAGGTCGAGCGTGCCGTCCTTTTTGTGCAGATACTTCTCGTATGCACCCGAACGGATGGTGGCCGCCGTGCCGATTACGCCGACTCTGCCGGTCTGCGTCATGGTCATGGCGCGGCGGCAGGCAGGCTCGACCGTGCCGATGATTGGGATGTCGTTCTCCTCGGAAAGCAGGTCAAGCGCGATAGCGGACACGGTGTTGCAGGCAATGATGATGGATTTCAGGTCATACTGGCGCAGAAACGCCACATCCTGCCGGGCATACTTGGTGATGATATCGCGGCCGCGCGTACCGTACGGCACACGGCCGGTATCGCCGAAATAGATGATATTTTCCTGCGGCATCAGGGCGTGCAGACGGCGCACGGCGGTCAGACCGCCCAAGCCGGAGTCAAATACGCCAATCGCACGCTTATCCATTGTGCTCCTCCAGTGCCAGAGAGATCAGGCGGTCGAGCAGCTCGGCATAGCCGATGCCCTCGTAATCAAACAGCTTGGGGTACATGCTGATCGAGGTAAAGCCCGGAATCGCATTCAGCTCGTTGAAAACGACCTCGCCGCTGTCGTGGGTGACAAAGAAGTCTACGCGCGACAGGCCGCGGCAGCCGAGTGCGGTGTAAACGCGGACAGCGTCCTGACGGACGGTCGCAAGCTGCTCCTCGGTGATATGTGCCGGAATGTACAGACGCGAGCTTTCGTCCTTGTACTTGGCGTCAAAGGTGTAGAACTCCTGCGTCGGAGCGATTTCGCCGACCGTGGAGGCCTGCGGTTCGAGGTTGCCGAGCACAGCGCACTCGACCTCGTGACCGTCGATGAACTCCTCGACGAGCACCTTGGTATCCAGCTTAAATGCTTCGGTCAGGCCCTCGGCCAGCTCGAGCAGATTGTTCGCCTTGGCAACGCCCACGGACGAGCCCTGCGAGCACGGCTTGACGAATACCGGGAACGCGCCCAGCGTTTCCGCTGCCGCGGCGACAACCGCCTCGGCATTGCGCTCAAAGTCATATCTCAGCGCCAGATAGTAGCGTGCCTGACGGACGCCGGTGCCCTCAACGACCTTTTTGGTCAGTGCCTTATCCATCGTGTTCGCGCTTGCAGCTACGCCGCAGCCGACGTACGGAATGCCGGCCAGCTCGAGCAGACCCTGCATCGTGCCGTCCTCGCCGCCGACGCCGTGCAGCACCGGAAATACGCAGTCCAGACGGACAATCTCGATTTCTCCCTCACGGAGCAGCACCATGCCATGCATGCCGCGGTCGGGTGCCAGAACGACCTTGACCTTGCCGGTCATGCGCTCCCACGCACCGCTCTCTACGCGGTCCGGATCGCAGTCCGGGCAGTAGAACCACTCGCCGTCGCGGGTGATGCCGACCGGATAGATTTCATATTTATCTTTATTCAGGTTTCGCAAAATAGAAGCGGCAGACAGGCACGAGATATCGTGCTCACTCGAAATACCGCCGAATAATACAGCCAGTTTCATTTATCAGATTCGCCCTTTCGTTCGTTTCCTCTGCCCATACTTATACAGATATCATTATACGCTATCTTTTCCGCGAATACAATGTGAAAACAGTGTTTTTCCTGCACTGATCCCACAAAATTTACAATTCCTTCATAGTTATTTTTGATATACCTGTTGACGGACTATATTATATTCCATATAATATTATTAGAAACACAGGAGAGGAGGATTCCATATGTCCTATCCCATCTCGTCCTCCCTGCTGGACGGCATCGTGCTTGCCGTAGTCGAGCGAGAGAGCACCTACGGCTACCGTATCACGCAGGACGTACAAAAGGTACTGGATATTTCCGAATCTACGCTGTATCCGGTACTTCGGCGGCTGATGAAGGACGGCTGCCTGACCACCTACGATCAAGCCTATGCGGGCCGCAACCGACGCTACTACCAGATCACCGAGCACGGCAGAGCCGCTCTGCGGCAGCACCGCATCGACTGGCAGAACTACCGCAGCGGGATCGACACGATCTTTTTTGGAGGGGTGAACGAATGAACAGAGCAGATTACATGGCAGCGCTGCGGCGTGCGCTTTCGGTTTTGCCGGAGGAAGAACGCGCGAACGCTCTGCGCTATTACGAAGAATATTTTGATGACGCAGGCCCGGAAAACGAGGCGAAGGCCATCGAGGAACTCGGCGAACCGGCAAAGGTTGCCGCGCAGATCCTGGCGGACTACCGCGAACTGACCGCTGTACCGCATGCACAGCCGATAAAAGAGAAGCGCCGCTGGCGCGGTATCAGTCCGCTGCTGCTGATTGTGCTGGTGCTGCTCGCCATCCCAATCGGATTGCCGCTCGTATTCGGCGCAGGTGCAACCGTGCTTGGCGTGCTTCTGGCGATCGTTGTGACCGTGCTCGCGGTGATTTTCGCTGTACTGCTCATTCTGTACGGCATTCCGCTTGCGCTGATTTGCGGCGGAGCCGTGATTGCCCTGCTGTCCTGCACGCTGTGGGCGACACCGGCGAACGCGCTCGTCACACTCGGCAACGGACTGGCTGCCTTTGCCGCCGGTATCCTGCTCGGACTGCTGTCCATCAAGCTGAGCATTCTGTTTGTGCCGCCGGTGTTCCGCGCCTTTGTCGCCGTGCTGCGTGCGCCGTTTAACTGGATTCGCAACAGATGCCGCCGTACAGGAGGTGGAAATGTATGAAAAAGCTCATTATTGCCTGCGCTGCCGTGCTGGTGCTCGGACTCGGACTGACAACGGTCGGTCATGTGCTCGGCGGACAGTTTTACAGCGTGTACTATAATGGTGCGCTGCATCCGTTCAGCGATGCCGCACAAAATTTTTCCGATAAGTTTGTGAACATCAGCGACCACCTTGTCACCGCCGATGAAGATGATGACAGCGATTTTGACACCGACTGGGTGCAGGATTACCTCGAAACCCGCCGAAATGCCATCGAAGGTTACAGCCTGCCCAAGCAGTCGCTCGACCATATCACCAGCATCGACCTGACGCTCAAGGGCGGCGATTTTGAGATACTGTATGTATCCGGCGCGGGCACGGACTTTACGCTGGACGGCGATTACAGCGTTGCGACCAGCTCTTTTACCCAAAACGGCAAATGGACAGCAAACATCTGGGCGAACAGCGGCACTGTCACCCTCATTATCCCGCGGGACAGCACATCGTTCCGTGAGATAGACATTGCCTGCACGCAGTCCGCAAACCTGTTCATCGAGGATAACCTCAGCGCAGACAGCATCAAGCTCTCCACGCAGGACGGCACGCTGACGACCAACGGGCTGTATGCACAGAACATCAGTCTTCACACCAACACCGGAAACATTTCGGCATCCCTGCTGGAATCCAATCTGAGCCGGTGCCATATACAGGCGCACACAAACGGCGGTCCGGTCACGCTGAACGGCACTTCTCTGGTGCAGCTCAACGAGGACGGCAGCGGCACGGCGCTGTATGACAACCGCTACGATACCGAAACGCAGTCCTATCGGCTCGACTTCCCGCTCGACCTGAACGCGACCGTCGGTGGCAGCGGCCGCATCGACCTGCTGAGCAAATACGAGGTCGGCCTTGTTCCTCAAGATACACAGGGTCAAGATGTAACTTGACGAAATCCGCAAAACAACGTATGATAAAAGAAAAGGAGACTTTACGATGAATGGCAAGAAATTGTATCGCAGTGAATCCAACCGCATGCTGTGCGGTGTCTGTGCCGGCATCGCGGAATATTTTGATCTCGACCCGACTTTGATCCGTCTGGCATGGGCGCTTGTATGCTTCCTCGGCGGTTCGGGTATCCTGGCATATATCGTCGCCGCGATCATCATTCCGTCCGAGAGCACGCGCAATAACAATATGATGTGACCCATCGCCGTTTCTCCGGAAAAGAGAGGAAGTACTCGCTATGAGCGAAAATCAGCAGCCGCTGGACGAAGAACAGGCGGTTTCCGATGTGCAGGAGCAGGAAACCCTGCCTGCCGCAGCCGAAGACACCCTGCCCGCTGCGCAGGACGAAAATGCGCCTGCCATCCTTGACGCAGAACCCGAAGAGGAAGAAGAAGATATTGATCCTGCCGATGTGAAGATTTTCGGCATGAAGCGCCATGTGTTCCAGCTGACCTGTCTGGGCGCCGCTGTCGGCTATATCCTGTGCGGACTGGTCGGTATTCTCGGTGAGAAGATGCAGGGTACCGGTCTGGGCGATATTCTGGCGAAATCCCCGAGCGCAACCGTCTGGGCGGTCGCTGTAGCCGCTGTCGGCTACTTTATCGGCTCGCGTCTGGAGAAAAAGCGCGAAGCTGCTCTTGCGGACGAACAGGCCGCACTCGAGCAGTCCAATGATACAAACGCATAATTTTCCTTTTGGAGCTGTCTGGAAAGAGAGTCTGTGTAAGCAGGCTCTCTTTTCGCGTTTGCGCAGCAAAAAAGAACCCCGAAGGGTTCTTTTTACCGCTCATCGCTGTTCATTTTATCGAGAATCTTCTTATCCCGCTTATCCTGCGGCTGAAACTGTGCAAACAGGTCGGGCCGATCCTTTTTCGTGCGGCGCAGGCTCATTTCGCGTCTCCATGCTTCAATATTGGCATGGTGCCCGGAGAGCAGCACCTCCGGCACTTCTCTGCCGCGCCAGTTTTCCGGACGAGTGTACTGCGGATGCTCGAGCAGGCCGTCCCAGTGGCTTTCCGCCGTGAACGCTTCCTCGTCCGGCAGAACGCCCGGCACCATGCGGCATACCGCGTCCGCAACTGCCATCGCGGGAATCTCCCCGCCGGTCAGCACAAAGTCACCGATGGAAATCTCCTCGTCCACGCACTCGTCGATAAACCGCTGGTCAATGCCCTCATAATGGCCGCAGACCAGAATAAAGTGCTCCTTTGCGAGCAGCTCACGCGCTTTCTGCTGATTAAACGGCTGTCCCTGTGCAGAGAGGAACACCGTGTGCACATGCTCGCCGGCACTCAGCGCCTGATGGCACAGATACAGCGGCTCAGCCAGCATGACCTGTCCGCGTCCGCCGCCATAGGGCGCGTCATCCGCCTTGTGGTGCTTGTCGAGCGCATAATCGCGGATGTTGGTTGCCTTGACCTCGACAACACCCTTGTCCTGTGCGCGTCCGATGATGCTTTCGCGCATAACCGCGTTGATCATCTCCGGAAACAGCGTCATAATGTCGATTTTCATTCGATCAGGCCCTCGATGCTCTCAACGTAGATCACGCCGGCTTCCATATCGATCTCCTTGAGGAACGGCTTGATGGCGGGGATGTAGATCAGGCGGCCGTCCTCACCGGCGATTTCGTACATATCATGCGCCGGATTACTGGTCAGTACGTCACGGATGCGGCCGATTACGCGGTCAACGCGCAGATCGAACACCTTGAAGCCCAGAATATCCTGAATGAACACGAGATCCTCGGGCAGCTCTACGTCCTCGCGGTCAAGGTGGAGCACCTTGTTTCGCATCGCCTCGGCGGCTTCGACCGTGTCAATTCCCTTGATGTGCATGAGCACAACATTCTTGTGAACCTGCGCCTTTTCGACGGTCACAGGCGTTTTTTCGTCCAGATAGAGCGTGTCAAAGTCACACAGCACCTCAGGGCTGTCGCACCAGCTCTGCACCTTCAGGTCGCCGCGCACGCCGTGCGTGCCGACGATCTTGCCGGCCTCTAAAAATTTCTTCGGCATATTCGTTCTTTCCTCCTGCCTGTGAGCGTTTTTATTCCTGCGATGTTTGATTGATGGTGATTCGTTTATCTGTCGGGGATTTCACCGTCTGCGGACGGGGCGCGCAATTCTTTAGCCCGTTACTACGCACGGCACCTGCGAATTTAGGCATTCACCACCACTGAACTGCGTAGGTGCCTTCCAACACAACACGTTAAGAGTTTGTGCGGCACTGTTATGCCGCACCCAGCGCTGATTAACCCGCCTGTGTAGCAGTCCGGTATCTGGCACTGCAAAACGGTTGAGAAAGACACGGAAGGAAAAATCCTCTGCCGCTCCTTTGCAAGTCTCGACTCTGCAAATTTCGCCGTGCCCTCTAAGGGAAAAGGGGAGATTCACAAGAGGGTGGAAAACCGCAGGTTGTCTACCCTCTTGTGCGCCCGCGCGGCGTCAGCGCGTTCCTCAGGTTTGCAACTGATGCAGCAGTTTTCTTTTCTCCTGCACTATGCTATAATAAAAGAAAACCTAAGGGATGAGAAACCATGCAGATCGAAATTCGACAGTACGAGCAGCGTGACGCTGCACAGGCAGCAGAAATTTGGAACGAGGTCGTTGAGGACGGCAAAGCCTTTCCGCAGATGGCAAAGCTGGACGAGGTGACCGGTCATGCCTTTTTCACTGAGCAGACCTATACCGGCGTAGCGTACGACGCGGCAACCGGCGAGCTGATCGGTCTGTATATTCTGCACCCGAATAATGTGGGACGCTGCGGACACATCTGCAACGCAAGCTACGCAGTTAAAAAGACCGTGCGCGGACAGCATATCGGTGAAAAACTCGTCACGCACTGCCTGAAACAGGGCAAAACGTGCGGATTCCGCGTGCTGCAGTTCAACGCAGTCGTCAAGAGCAACACGGGGGCGCTGGCACTGTACAAAAAGCTGGGATTCACACAGCTTGGCGTGATTCCGGGCGGATTTTTGAACAAGGACGGCGAATACGAGGATATTATCCCGCATTACCACGTTCTATAAAGAGAAAAGGAGAATACCATGCTTTTTTGCAATATTGATCTGTTGGATGAGAATTTTGAGTGCAAACGCGGGCAGTACGTCGGCGTAAAGGACGGCAGGATCGCCTATATCGGTGACACCGAGCCACAGGAGGATTACGGCGAGCGTTACGACGGCAAACACCGTCTGCTGATGAGCGGCTTTTACAACGTGCACAGCCATGCGCCGATGACGCTGCTGCGCGGCTACGCGGAAAATCTGCCGCTGCAGCGCTGGCTGGGTGAGAAGGTATTTCCGTTTGAGGACAAGATCGACGACGAGGCGGCGTACTACGGTACGCAGCTTTCCATCGCGGAAATGCTGGCGAGCGGTACGGTTTCGTTCTCGGATATGTATTTCTTCTTCGACGGCATGATGCCCGCGATCCGCGAGAGCGGCATCAAGTGCAACCTCAGCCGCGGCCTGACCGTATTTGACGACAGCGACTACGAGAGCCTTGCCGCCTATAAGGACAATCTGCGCCTGCTGAACGAGTGGAACGGCGAGATGGGCGGTCGGCTGATCGGTGATCTGTGTATCCACGGCGAGTATACCTCGACGCCCAAGGTGGTCGAGGCGGTAGCCGCCCATGCGAAGGACACGGGTGCGCGTATCCACATCCACCTGTCCGAGACGCAGACCGAGCACGAGGAGTGCAAGCAGCGTCATGGCCTGACGCCGGCGGCGTACATGGAGGCGCACGGCATTTTCGATTCTCCGACCACGGCGGCGCACTGCGTCTGGCTGGAGGACGAGGATTTCGATATCCTCAAGAAGCACAATGTTTCGGTCGCCTGCTGTCCGGCAAGCAATCTCAAGCTGGCATCCGGTTACGCGAACATTCCGAAAATGCTGGAGAAGGGCATCAATATCGCGCTCGGCACGGACGGCGCAGCCTCCAACAACAACCTGAACATTTTTCAGGATATTTACCTGTTCGGCGTGGTCTACAAGGGTTTCTATCACGATTCCACGTTGCTGACGCCTGCGCAGGTGCTGCACACCGCAACGCGCGCCGGTGCGCTCTCGCAGGGACGCACGGACTGCGGCAAGCTGGCGGTTGGATATAAGGCTGACCTGTGCGTCATCGATACCGATACGCCGCAGTTTACGCCGATGACCGATGCCGCCTGCAACGTGGTCTATGCGGCTCAGGGCGCGGACGTTCGCCTGACCATGGTAGACGGCGAGGTGCTGTACCGCGATGGTGAATTCAAGACCATCGACATTGAAAAGGTAAAGGCGGAAACGCAGAAGCGCACGGACGCTATCCTGCGTCGGCTGTAAGGAGGGACGACCTATGCTGATAAAAGCAAATGTAGTGGAATCTGCAGCATATCTTAAAGAAAAGCTGCCGTTTGTGCCCGAAATCGCGCTGGTGCTCGGCTCGGGCATCGGCCCGCTGGCGGATGAGGTGGAGAACCCGGTCTATGTGCCCTACGGCGAGATTCCGCACTTTAAGGTATCCACCGCGCCCGACCACGCAGGACGCATGGTGTGCGGCACACTGGCCGGACGCCGCGTTATCTGCATGCAGGGCCGTCTGCACGGCTATGAGGGCTACGCGCCGGACGAGGTGGCATATCCTGTTTATGTGCTGAAAGAGTTGGGTGTGAAGGCACTTGTCGTGACGAATGCTTCCGGCGGCATTAACACCGGCTATCATGCGGGTGATTTTATGCTGATCACCGACCACATCAACATGACAGGCAAAAGTCCGCTGACCGGCAAAAATGATCCCGAACTCGGTACTCGTTTTCCGGATATGACGTTTGCGTACAGCCACGAACTGGGAGAAAAAGCCATGCAGGCCGCTGCGGACTGCGGTCTTAAGCTGCATCAGGGTGTATACTGCGGCGTAAACGGCCCGCAGTTTGAGACACCGGCGGAGATCCGCATGTTCCGCACGCTCGGTGCGGATGCGGTCGGCATGTCCACCGTGTTCGAGGTCATTGCAGCCGCGCACTGCGGTCTGCCGCTCGTCGGTATTGCCATGATCACCAATATGGCGGCGGGCGTGCTTATGCAGCCGCTCTCGGGCGCTGAGGTCAACGAGACTGCCGAGCGCCGCGGCGCAGAGCTGCGCCGTCTGGTGGCAAAGCTGCTCGAGAAAATTTAAGGAAAATTTCAAAAAAGTGTTGACAGAAAGCGATTTCTGCGATATACTAATAAAGCTGTCACGGAAAAGCGTTGGCAGCTTGATTTCGAGGTGTGGCTCAGCTTGGTAGAGCGCTTCGTTCGGGACGAAGAGGCCGCAGGTTCAAATCCTGTCACCTCGACCACAAAAACTCTGAAAACCACATGGTTTTCGGAGTTTTTTGCTATCTGATGAAAATTTTACTTACCACTTAATATATTGAAAGAGAGGACGGCACAGATGCAGAACGCAGAACAGAAGACCGCACTCATTGCGATGAGCGGCGGCGTAGACAGCTCGATCGCGGCTTACCTGATGCGGCAGGCGGACTTCCGCTGCATGGGCACGACCATGCGGCTGTACCGCAACGAGGATCTCGGCGCATGTAATTTCCGCACCTGCTGTTCGGAAAAGGATATCGAGGACGCAAGTGAGGTTGCATTTCAGCTGGATATTCCGTATGAGGTGCTGGATTTTACACTGGATTTTCAGGAGAAGATCATCGGCAAGTTTGTCCGCACCTATGAGGCAGGCGGCACGCCCAATCCCTGTATTGACTGCAACCGCTTTATGAAGTTCGACAAGCTGCTGGATTTTGCAGAGCAGCACGGCCTGTATTACGTTGTCACGGGTCACTATGCCCGCATTGAGCAGGATGAACAGACTGGACGCTGGCTGCTCAAAAAGGGCGTGGACGCGGGCAAGGACCAGAGCTATGTGCTGTATACGATGACGCAGCGGCAGCTTGCGCACACCAAATTTCCTCTGGGCGACCGCAACAAGCCGGAGATCCGCGAGCTGGCGGAGCAGCTCAGCTTCTGCAACGCACGCAAGCACGACAGCCAGGATATTTGCTTTGTGCCGGACGGCGATTACGTCAAGTTCATGGAGCAGTACACGGGCAAGCACTATCCGGCAGGCGATTTCCTCGATTTAGACGGCAAGCCGGTGGGAAAGCACAAGGGTGCTGTCCGCTATACCGTCGGCCAGAGACGCGGCCTCGGTCTTGCGATGGGTGAGCCGGTGTACGTCTGCGGCAAGGATATGGAGAAGAACACGGTTTCGGTCGGACCGGAGGCAGCGCTGTTCTCGGACACTGTGATCGTAGATGACATGAACTGGATTGCGATTCCGGAGCTGACCGAGCCGATTCACATCAAGGCGAAGATTCGCTACCGCCATGCGGAGCAGCCGGTGACGGTTTCTCCGATGGAGGACGGACGGGTCAAGCTGGTGTTTGACGAGCCGCAAAGAGCCGCAGCGATCGGTCAGGCGGCGGTGCTGTACGACGGCGATGTAGTTGTCGGCGGCGGCACCATCGTGGACGTGCCAAAGCAGGCAGGCAAGTGAGGCGCGGCATGAAATTTCTCATTGCATCCGATATTCACGGCTCGGCGTACTACTGCGAACAGCTGCTGCAGGCGTTCGAGCGCGAGCAGGCTGCGCGTCTGCTGCTGCTCGGCGATATTCTTTACCACGGACCGAGAAACGATCTGCCGCGCGATTATGCGCCGAAGAAGGTGATTGCCATGCTGAACGGCATGGCGGATATAATCCTATGTGTGCGCGGCAACTGCGATACCGAAGTCGATCAGATGGTGCTCGAATTTCCTATCCTCGCGGACTATGCCGTCCTGCCGGCAGGGGAGCGGCTGGTGTATGTCACGCACGGACATCATTTCAACACGAAAACACCGCCTCCGTTGTGTCAGGGCGATGTGCTGCTGCACGGACATACGCATATCCCGGCGTGGGAGCCGTTCGGCAGGGAAAACCTGTATCTGAACCCGGGTTCGGTGTCCATCCCGAAAAACGATACCGCACATGGCTATATGACACTCGAAAACGGCGTTTTTACATGGAAAACGCTGAAAGGCGGATCATATCACAGCCTTGCATTGTAAAAAAGAGGCTGACAGTTCACAGCTGTCAGCCTCTTTTTTATTGAATGTCGGTTTGCTTGCAAACCGCGTCCGCATGGCGGAATTTCGTACAGAATCCCGTAAGGACGTATCCGAGCCTGTGGCTCGGTACGTCCCTCTCGATGAAAAGGCTTTGCCTTTTTATCGAAATCAGTCGATTTTTACCGTCCAGCCCAGCTCATCCGGCAGCTTGCCCCACTGGATGCCGGTCAGGGTGTTGTACAGCTTGTGGGTAACTTCACCGATCTCACCGTTGTTGATGTGAGCAACATCGCCCTCGTAGCGCAGCTCGCCAACCGGAGAGATAACAGCAGCGGTACCGGTGCCGAATACCTCTTCCAGCTTGCCGTCGTGGGAAGCCTTCATAACGTCAGCGATCGGCAGGCGCTCCTCAGATACCGGAATGCCCCAGTGCTTGAGCAGCTCGATGCAGCTCATACGGGTAACGCCCGGCAGAACGGTGCCAACAGTCGGAGCGGTGTAAACGGTGCCGTCAATCTTGAAGAAGCAGTTCATGGAGCCGACTTCCTCAACGTACTTGTGCTCAACGCCGTCCAGCCACAGGGTCTGCTCGTAGCCCAGCTCGTGTGCCTTTACCTGAGAGATCAGGGATGCAGCGTAGTTGCCGCCGCACTTGGTGAAGCCGGTGCCGCCCGGGCAGGCACGAGTGTACTCATCCTCGACGAAGATCTTAACCGGGTTGATGCCGGTGGAGTAGTAAGCGCCGACCGGAGAGCATACGATGATGAACTTGTGGGTGCGGGAGGTGCGAACGCCCAGATGCGGCTCGGTTGCGATAACGAACGGGCGGATGTACAGGCTGGTGCCCTCAGCGTGCGGAACCCAGTCCTGATCGAAGGAAACAATGGCCTTGACAGCCTGAACGAAATCCTCTACCGGCAGGCTCGGCAGGCACATACGATGGTTGGTGTTGATCATACGCTGTGCATTCTTGTCCGGACGGAACAGCTGAATGGAGCCGTCCGGGGTGCGGTAAGCCTTCAGACCCTCAAAGGATTCCATTGCATAATGGAAAACCATTGCTGCGGGATCGAGCTCGAGCGGCTGATACGGTACGATGCGGGCGTCGTGCCAGCCCTTTTCCTCATCGTGGTCAATAATCAGCATGTGATCGGTATAATGAACGCCAAAGCCGAGGTTGTTCTCATCCGGCTTTGCCTTCGGAGTAGTAGTGCGCTGTGTTGTGATCTGCAGCATGGTTGCTTCACTCTTTCTGTATAAGAATTTGTACTCTTTTATTATAGCACTCGATTCTCACAACGCAAGGTGTTTTTCGGCAGAAAGGGTGACAAACCCGCTGCGCTTTGGTATAATATGTTCGTACGAATTGCTGAAAGGAGTGAGTGCGTATCAAAAAAATCATCAGCTGTGTGCTGTGTGCCGCGCTGCTGCTGACGTTTCTGCCTGCACCGGCGCATGCGGTGACGCTGACAGCGATAAATGACTCCATCCTGCCGCTCGACGAGAGCACCATGCCTGCGCGTCTCGGCGGCGAAACCTATGTGCCGTACAGTGTGTTTACCACGCTCGGCGTGTCAGCCTCGGAGAATGACGGCGTGCTCGATCTTTCCGCAAACGGCGAAACGCTCAGCTTTTCGACTGCGGAAGGCTATGTGTACGACCAGAATTTGAACAGCTATTCCACACCCGCGTATGAGATGAACGGAACGGTTTATGTGCCGGTCAAGCTGTGCTGTGCGAAGTTCGGCTTTACCTATTCTTCACTGACCCTGCAGGGGGAAAATGTGCTGCGTGTCGCGGACGGCTCGGCACAGAGCGACTCGGCGTTTATTGCGGCGCATACCAAGGTGATTGAGAACACGATCGACGACTACAAGGACAGTACCTCCGAGTCGGACCGCAGCAATAACACGAATACCAATCCCGTACCGGCAAAGCCGGTGGACAATGATACCATCGAAATACCAAAGGTAGAGGAAAAGCCGGCGAAAAAGCCGGTCCGCGTGTATCTTGCCTATTACGGCGCGCCGAACGAAAACACGGCGGCTGTTCTGGACAATCTGCATGACGCAGGCAGGCAGGCGGCATTCTTCCTGCCGACGGATACCTCCAAATGGGACGATGATCTGGTTCGCCGAATCGCAGCGGAGGGACATACGGCAGCTTTTCTGCTGCAGGCGGACAGCAAAACCGACGGAGCCGACATGCTGGCGGATCTTGCTGCTGCGAACGAACGCCTGACGCTGCTGACCGGTGTTGCAGCCCGCATAGTCGCTAACCAGAGCGGCAGCGACGCGCTCACCGAAGCACAGCGCAGCGTGCTCATCGGTGCAGGCTACCGCCTGTGGGATGCCGGTCTGGACAGCGGCGATGCCGAGAAAAATGCGGCGGAAGCGTATACGCAGACCGTACAGTATTTCGCCTCCACGTCCGGCGTGGTAGTCGTGCGGTTGCATCACAGCAAGGCAACCCCGAGACTGACCGAAGCGCTGTGCTCGTATATCGGACGGCAGGGTATTTCGGCAGGACGCATTACATACAGCGCTGCGCCGGTCAACAGTGCATCCGATACCCGATGAAGGGAGAACTCTATGAAGCTGATCTTATGTGTGGATGATAAAGGCGGCCTGGCCTTCAACCATCGCCGACAGAGCCGCGATCGTGTGCTGAATGAGCGCATTCTTATGCACTGCGGTATGCACAGGCTGTGGATAAGTCCGTACACCGCAAAGCTGTTCGGAGAGGATACGGCAGTACGGCTTTGCATCGCTGAGGATTGCCTCGAGCGGGCGGAAGAGGACGATTACTGCTTCGCTGAGGTGCACAATCCTGCACCATACTTAAACAGGGTGCAGCAGGTGATATTATATCACTGGAATCGTGTCTATCCCGCCGACCGGTATTTCACCCTGCCGGAAACCGGATGGACAAAGCAGAGCGAGACCGAATTTGCCGGTTCCTCGCATGAAAAAATAACAGAGGAAGTATTTGTTAAATGCGAAAATTGACCCGCGCGTTTGCGCCGATTGTGTTCGTGCTCAGCCTGCTGCTTTCCGGCTGTGCACTGCCCATGCCGTCGAGCAGTATGGTTTCGATGGACGAGCTGCCCGCCTACTCGGATTCTGCTTATGTCGAGATCGACGGCAACCAGCCGTTCTTCACCGACGCAGACAAGCAGGAGACTGAAGCGTTTGAGGAATATTCGGATTTGGATTATCTCGGACGGTGCGGCACGGCATACGCCAATGTCGGACAGGAGCTGATGCCCGCAGATGGAGAAAAACGCGGTTCGATCGGTCAGGTCAAGCCAACCGGATGGCATACCGTCAAGTATGACTGCGTGGACGGCAAATATCTGTATAACCGCTGTCACCTGATCGGCTGGCAGCTTACCGCCGAGAATGCCAACAAGCAGAACCTGATCACCGGCACGCGATATCTCAATATCGAGGGTATGCTGCCGTTTGAGAATATGGTCGCTGACTATGTGAAGGAAACCGGCAACCATGTGCTCTATCGGGTCACGCCGGTGTTTGAGGGCAGCAATCTTGTCGCCTCGGGCGTGCAGATGGAGGCGTGGTCGGTCGAGGATGACGGCGAAGGCATTTGCTTTAACGTGTACTGCTATAACGTCCAGCCGGGCGTGGAAATTGATTATGCCTCCGGCGAAAGTCAGGCAGCGTAAAGAAAAACAGCAAGTTCAGTTGGACTTGCTGTTTTTCTTTCATTGAGAATGGAAAATTGAAAATTGAGAATTTCGGTAACGCGCAAAGCGCGTTTATTCAATAACCGCCCTTCGGGCGGCTTCTTTCATTCTCCATCCTCCATGATCCATTCTCAATTTGTTAAATTTGCTTGCGGATATGCTCCAGTGCGCCCTTCTCCAAACGGGATACCTGCGCCTGTGAGATGTGTATCTCATCAAACGAAAGGAAATAAGGCTGAGGAGCGTTTGGATTTCTGTATTTATCGTACCGCAAAACAGCGGTTTTGTCAAGGTTTCGGAGATAAAAGAGGGAAAATGTTATTTCAAGACGCCGGTCAGGCATATCATTCGGCAGGCGGTAATGCAGCGCTCTGCGCGGTCTGAACTGTTCTGACAATCGGACAACAAAAATAACAGGAATTGTGCAACACCGAACAGGGTCAGAACAAACTCCTGCGGATCGCACAACAATTCTGGCTTTGCTTCATTTTCGCTTTGGCGCGGACACGGTACAATAATGGCAGCAGGAAGCCGATGAAATTCGGCCGATGACGAGTAAAGAAGGGAGAATGAAAATGAAACGCAAACGGATCTGTGCATGGTTTATTACACTGGCAATGCTGCTGACGATGCTGCCGTCAGCGCTTGCCGCATCATTTGCGGATACGCGCGGGCACTGGGCGGAGGATGCGATCAGCCGCTGGAGCGACCGCGGTGTCATCCAAGGCCACAATGGAGACTTTGAACCGGACAGTGCGATAACAAGAGCAGACATGGCGGTTATCATAGACCGCATAATGGATTACCAGACCAAGGCGGAGAATAAATTCTATGATCTGGATAATGCGTACTACAAAGACCCGATCCTGCGTGTGGCGCAGGCAGGCGTGATGCAGGGCGACGGAAAAAATGTCCGTCCAAAGGACAAGATCACCCGCGAAGAGGCTGTCAGCATGCTGGCGCGTGCGCTGTCGGTAACGGCAGGCGGTAGCTCGACGAGCTTTGCGGACAACAGCCGCATTTCCTCGTGGGCAATGGCGAACGTAGCCGCTTTTGCAAAGAACGGCTATATTGCAGGCCGCAGCGGCAATCGCTTTGAGCCGCAGGCGAATATCACCCGCGCAGAAGTAGTCAAGCTGCTCGACAACATGATTTCGGATTACATCACCGAGTCCGGCACGGTAACGCCCAAGGGCACCGGCATTGTCATCGTCAAGGCCTCCGGCGTGACGCTGAACAAGGCGAAGCTGAGCGGCACGGTCATTCTCGGCGGAAAGGCCGGCGAAGTCAAGGCGACCGGCTGCGAAATCACCGGCAAGGTGGTCAAGATTCACAACTCTACTCTGACGACCGGCAGCACGGGCGGCTCCTCCGGCGGTTCTTCGGGCGGCAGCTCGTCTACGCCCGCGGCACCGAGCGCATATCCGCTCCCCAAGGGTCAGGAGACCTCCAAGAGCCTGGGCGTATTCAATTACGACATGACCTATTTCGTCACGCTGACCGCACAGGACGACGCGGACATTTATTATGAGATCGCGGAAGGCGCAGACAAGGCAGCTGTCCCGACCACAGCAAGCAAAAAGTTCGATACCTATCAGTATCGTCAGATCGAGATCACCCAGCCGACCGCAAGCGCGAAAGGCCCGGTCACCAAGACCTATAACGTTAAGGCAGTCGCGGTGAAAAACGGCAGGACCAGCAGTGTAGCGAACTGGAACTACGATGTTACCAGCATCCCGCACCACGAACTGAAGGTTGGCGTACCGAAGGACTGGAACGGCAGCGACGTTCCGAACGTAACGCTCATTCAGGATTACGACAGCGACAAGATGTATCTGGTAGAAGGCACCAACCGCGCAATGGTTCTGGATGCCGGCTACTTTGATGCAAAGGACGCGGCAAACCTGTACGAGACCGCACGAAAGATCGTCGGCGCAGGCAAGCCGATCGACCTTATCATCGGCCACCCGCACCCGGATCACGTGCAGATGACGCATCAGTTCCTGTGCAAGGAAAACAAGGATCTGGGCGCTAAGGTTTATGTCAACGAGCGCGGTATTGAGGTGCTGCGTGATTATGTCAAGCAGTTTGGCGTAGCCTCCGGCATGTTCGCAAATGAGGCCGCTGCAAGCGCAGCCTATGATGCACAGCTGGAAACGCTGAAAAACGGTGACGTTTACGACATGGGCGGCACGAAATTTAATGTAATCGAGCTGCCGGGACACCAGGTGGCAGGCATCATGCTGTTCGATACCGCGACCGGCAACCTGTTCACGACCGACCAGATCGGCAACAACCGCGCACACATCACGGACTCGTTCTGGATGCAGTTCGCAAACCTGTCCCCGACGTTCTTCGCGGACTCGATGGACGTTTACCTGTCCTCGCTTCAGATCGCGCTGGAGCGCGTTGACAGCCTCGGCACGGTAAAGCGTATCCTCACCGGTCACAACGACGTTGTACTGGACGGCACGGCAAGCTATCTGGACAATCTTCAGACGGCGGTGCAGAAGGTCGTTGACAAAGGCTGGGACGCTACGACCCCGACTCTGCGCACGCTGGACAGCTATGAGGGATATCTGGAAAACACCAAGACTGTCGTAGTCGGCGACCGCCTGAAGGACATCAACTGGGTCGGCATTAACGTTAACAAGCAGAATTATCTGTCCGACGGCTACCGCGACGGTAATCAGAACAAGATTGCAGACCTGTCCAACCTGTCCGTACACAAGAAGGGCGAGAAGGGCAACCTGCTTTGGAACGACCCGAATTTCGGCATCAATGTAAACTGGCAGTACCCGACGGACGGCACTAAGCCGACCCGCAAGAACACCACCAGCTTTGTCGCTGAGGTGGACGAGAAGACGACTTCGATCGAGATCGTTCCGACCGCAGCTTCCTCCGGCGCGAAGATCACTATTAACGGCGAAGCCGCAGAGTCGGGCAAGGCTTATGTGGGCAAGCTGACTGGCAGCAGCACGCGTTTTGTCATCGAGGTAACGGCAAAGAACGGTTCGGACAGCAAGCGTTACACGCTGAAAGTCAGACAGAAAAACAGCAATCAGGTTGAAGAACCGTATACCTACACAGATTATGATAACTATACTGATCCGTTTTATCCGGATGCACCGGGTACCTTCACGGTAACGCAGTATATGGCGCTGTTCTCGGATACCGAGGGCGCGCAGATCAAGTATACGGTGGACGGTTCTGATCCCAAGACTTCGGCAACTGCGAAGGTTTGGGATCAGACCAAGTTCAAGGCTGCCTCCGGCGCTGGCGGCGCAGAAGTGAAAGAACTCATCACCATCGGCGCAGATGCCGGTGATGACTGGGACGGCAAGGCAAAGCAGACCAAGGTAGAGCTGAAGGCCTATGCCTCCAAGGCAGGCATGGAGGACAGCGATGTTGTAACTTTTACTTACATAATCGACCGCATGTCCAAGATGGAGCATAAGAGCCGTCTGATGTACGATATGGACGGTATGAAGGTCTGGAGCGTCATTGATTACGACAGCGATAAGATGTATCTGATCAAGGGCTCCAAGGGCGCTCTGCTGATCGACGCAGGCATGGCGCCGGCAGGTGCCAATAATCTGTATGAATACTGCAAACAGCTGGCAGGTACAGAGAACATCGATGTGTACATTTCGCATGGTCATCCGGACCATACCACGCAGCTTGGCGATTTTGTTAAGGCAGGCCGTAAGGTCTACATTAACGAAAAAGATATTCCGATGGCACTGACCTATGCGAACGACAAGACCGTAACGAAAGATGACTTTACCTGCATCAGCGAAGGATATCAGTTCGATCTCGGCGGTGTCGTGCTGGATAACTACGATATTCCGGGCCATACGCCGGGCTGCATGATGCTGCTCGACAAGGCGCACAACATTCTTTACTCGTCCGATCAGCTTGGCTGCAATCGCCGCAGCGTGGCAGACTCTCTGACTCTGGTAAACAACGACGTTCGCGTACTGCTTTCCAGCCTGCGCATTTTCCGCGACAAGGTAATCGCGTTGGACAAGGCAGGCAAGATCGACCTCGACAAGCTGGTCGTCTGGAGCGGTCATGATGACTATGAGATCAAGGATCTCCCCGGTCATCTGGATACGCTGATCACCGCGGCGCAGAACATCGTGGACTACGGTCCGGAAACCGCTATGCGCACTTCGGTACGCAACACCGGCGGCTCGGACGGCGCTTCCTTCGCAGGCGATCGCTACGCAGATAATGGCACCGGTCACTTCATCTGCATGAACGGCAGCAAGGCCAATGTTCTGGCAGGAGAGAACTATCAAGCAGTAGACGAGCTGGCAGACCTTCGCGTCACGGTTCATGGCGAGGCGGATAACCGGATGTGTAATATTTCCAACATCCACGAAGTAGACGGTACAAATATGTTTGCAATCCGCATGGGCAAACAGAACACGCTGGCCGCGGAGGTACCGGAAGGCACGAAGAGCGTTGATGTTTATCCGACCGCAATGTCCTCGAACGCAACGGTCAAGGTCAACGGAACTTCTGTATCCGGCGGTAAGGTAAGCATTGATCTGAATAACGGCTACAAGGAGATCACTATTGAGGTCACTGCACCGGATGGCACGACGAAGAAAACCTATGCACTGACCGTTCGCACCCACATCGACCCGGCAAACCCGTACAAAACGCTGTACACCGGCAAGCACACGGAAACCGTAACGCTGGCTAACGGCGAAACCCGCACCTTTACCTCTTATGTCCCGGAAGGCGCACGCGAATCCTGCGCAGGCGTATTTGTTCTGCCGAACAAGGGTGAGAGCAAGTTCGACGCCAAGTTCGACGCATGGAAAGCGCTTGCGGACAGCACGGATACGCAGGCAATCGATGCAGACTGGACCAAGCAGCAGGAAAAGTTCATCGTAATCTATCTGGATGGCCTGACCTACGGCACGAGTGCTGCAGAACGCGCAGCAGATATTGACTACGTGAACAAGGTTTATGCAGCAGCCTCCGGCCGCACGATGTACTGCATCCATGAGGCGAAAAACTACATGGTCGGCTACGGCGAAGGCGGCACTATCGCACAGATGGCGGCAATGGATCAGACAGCCGTATGGGCAGGCCTGGCCACGGTCGATGCCGGTTCGGTTGATGCTAACTGGATTGCAGAAAACGGCGCGAAGATGGCCTCCAGCCTGAACGGCTACAATGATATGGAGTCCTCCACCCGCAAGAGCACGATCCCGAAGAGCACGCTGCCGCTTCCGGTATGGATGATCGGTTCGGTCGACAACAATGCAAACGCACTGGCATACTGGAAGGCTGCGGATCATATCACCGACAGCGACAAGGCAGCAGACGGCAATATCACCAAGTACACCCGCTCGGCGGGGTGGACCGCAGACGAGGATGCGTACAAGATCAACCGAGATACCGCAGCGTACCGCATCTGGACGAGCGAGAGCGCTCCGAAAAACACGGAGAGCACGATCTGGAATGACTTCCTGTTCGGCGTACGCCGCTGGATGGCAGACCCGGGCGGTGACCTGCGCGTTACCAAGGACCCGATCGCAGACCTTCATATGACCCGCCATTACGAAAAAGTCGGCGGCTGGATGCGTGAGTGGTATGTATATGTACCGCAGCACGTACAGCAGAAGGCGCCGGTCGTCTTTGCAAACCATGGCTACACGCTGAACGGCGGCGTTTACGCTGGTCAGACCGACTGGCACAAGGTCGCGGACGAAAAGGGCTTCATCGTTGTATTCCCGTCGGCAATCCCGGGCAGCATTTCCGAAAACGGCAATGCACCGTTCCCTGCGTGGAACATTGCAATGGACCCGACCCGCATGGACGAAATTGAATTCTTCAAGTACATGCTGAACGATCTGGAGAAAACCTATTCTATCGACACCGGCCGAGTTTATGCAACCGGTCATTCCTGGGGCTCTCAGATGACGCACGTACTGGCGCTGAATGAGCCGGAGATGTTTGCAGCAGTTGCACCGCTGTCCGGTTTCATCTTCAAAGCAATTGTATTTGAGCAGGCAGAAGCGGCCAAGGCAAAGGGCAACTACCCAGGCGTTCCGGTTTACATGGCAGCAGGTACCGAAGGCGGCACCGAATGGTCAATCTGCCCGGTTCCGCTGGCAGAGGAAAATTCCTCCGGCAAGACGCTGAGCGACTGGTTCGCGCTGAATGACTGCACCGGTTCTCTGGACTGGAGCAAGATCAACGGCAGCAATGAAACCAAGGGCAGCCTTGACTGGCAGAACGGCGGCGCGTTTACGAAGTCCGGCCGCTGGTACACCATGACCTGTGAGAAGGATGGCGTTCCGATGGTACAGGCGGAGATCGTAGATTACATGCCGCACGCTACCATGCCCGAGCACTCTGCCCGTGTATGGAACAACTGGCTGAGTCACTACAGCCGCAATGCAGACGGCACACTCGTTTACAATCCGTAAATTTCCCCTCTCATTTGCATGCAGACCCTGCCAACTGGCAGGGTCTGCTCTTTCGTTTTCCGCCCCGGATGTGCTATAATAAATCCATCAACTCACGGAGGTGCAGCCATGAAAATCCGCCGGACAAAACCGACTATGAAGCAGCAGCTGTTTTTGTTTTTCATGCTGGCTGCGGTTCTGGTGTGCCTGATATTCAGTGCGTACTATTTCGTCTCCGAGCAGCGTGTGCTGCGTAACAATCTCGAGCGGGAGAACACGAAGAATTTGCAGTATGCGATTGAAAAGATCGAGGAAAATGCGATGCGCGTGGAGGAGTTCGCAAACCAGATCTGTCAGAACGGGCAGATACGCGCGCTGATGCTGGCAGATGATCCATTTGCTCCGGCGGAGACAATGGCGGTTGCGTCTATGCTGGACGAGCAGTTTCAGTTCGTAACGGTTACGGAGGATATTCTGTCGCTTTATCTGATCGGAGAAAACGGTCTGGATATCCGATGCGGCAAGGAGGCGGCGCTGGTCGATCGGGATGCGGTGTACCGTGCTTTTTGCAGTGACGCATTTTTCGCAGACGGCGGCATTGCCTGCTGGGGCAGCGGTGCAGATAATCCGTGCCGGTTCAGCCAGTATGAGACCGTACTGCCGTATAGCCGCCGTATTATCGATGAGACCACCGGCAGAACCGCCGGTTATCTCGTCATCCTGCTGCGCGAGGCCGTGCTGACCAACATCGGTGATGCGCTGCTCGGTCAGAAGAACACAGCGTTCTGTCTGGTCGATACGACAGATTCGTATGTCGTGCGCAGCGACGGCTGGAAAAGGCTGTCGGCCCATACAGAACAGGATTTGCGCCGCATGGCGATGAATGAGGAACACAGGCTGTGGGATGCACCATACCAGTTTTTCAAGAGGAGCTCGAGCGTATATGACTGGTGCATTGTAGAAGCGGTCTCGACCTACGAGTTTGCGCAGCAGCGCAGCATTCTGCTGCAGGCGTTCGTGGTAGTCGGTGTGCTGGCGCTGCTGCTGGCGCTTATTCTGGCATCCGTGTTCGCGGAGCGGCTGGTGCAGCCGATACGGAGCATGGCGGACGCGGTAGACCGTATTGCGCAGGGGCAGTTCGACTGTGCGCTGCCGCGCGACAACGTGCAGGAATATGCCCGGCTGGAACAGGGCATCGAGCAGATGCAGGACGATATCCGTGCGCTGCTGGACAGCCGCGTACAGCAGGAAAAGGAAAAACGCAAGGCCGAGGTCCGTATGCTCCGTGCGCAGATCAATCCGCATTTCATTTACAATACACTCAATTCGATCAAGATGATGGCGGTCATGCAGGGGTCACGCGGTATTCAGAATATGACGGAGGCGCTGGGCAGCATCCTGCGGTCAAGCCTGAGCAAGGCAGAGGAGCAGATCACATTGCGGGAGGAGCTGGCTCTGCTGGAGCAGTATATCTATATTCAGAATATCCGCTACAAGGGGAACATTGAGTATGAGGTCGATGTGCAGGATGAGAGCCTGCTCGATCTGCAGCTTCAGCGCTTTCTGCTTCAGCCGCTCATCGAAAACGCCATTCTGCATGGCATTGAAGCCGCGCCGCATCACGGCGGCACGATCCGTCTGACGGCATGGAGAGAAAAGCGGGAGATATACATCTCTGTTGAGGACGACGGAGCAGGTATTCCGCCGGAGATCTTACAGCGCCTTCAGCGTCATGAACAGGTGACGCAGGGCAGCATCGGCGTTCACAATGTGGATGAACGTCTGCGCATGCTGTACGGCGAGGACTGCGGACTGTCCTTTGAGAGCGAGGAGCACGTTCGTACCTGTGTGACGGTACACCTGCGGGAAATGGGGGAGAGCAAATGAGAAAACCGCGCATACTGATCGCGGATGACGACACGATGGTTCGCATTGGACTTAAAACCGTCATTAACTGGGAAGAAAACGGCTTCGTTCTGGTCGGGGAGGCGGCGAACGGACTGGAGGCGATGCAGCTCGTACAGGAAAAGAAGCCGGACATCGTCATTACTGATATCAAAATGCCGGGCATGGACGGTATCGAGCTCATCCGTCAGCTGCGGCAGCAGAGCACGCAGCCGGAAATTCTGGTGCTGAGCAGCTACGACGAGTTCGAACTGGTCAAGCAGGCGCTCAAGCTGGGCGCACGGGACTATCTGCTCAAGCTGAACCTCAATCCGGAGGAGCTGCTGCACAGCCTGCGCGCCATTGCTGCGGAGAATGCTGCCGCCTCGCCGCTGTTTTCTGGTGACGACGAGAAGAGCCGTGCGCTGCTGCGTCAGAATTTTCTGTGGGATGTGGTTTCTAATTACTACATGAACGGACAGCAGCTGGAGCAGTCCATGCGTGAACTGGAGATTCATCTGGAGGGCCGTCCGGTGTACTGCATGGTAATCAAGGTGGGCGAGGTGTACCGCTTTGAGGAAGCCACCGCAGAGGAGATACAGACGCTGCGTATTTCGGTCGTTAACATCACGGAGGAGATCGTCAGCGATGTCTGCTGCGGCTACTGTTTTTCCGGGCGTACCGGTGAGTTTGATGTCCTGCTGACTGCGCCGGCACCGGCGCCGGACGAGGCGGTTCTGCGGCTGGCGAAGAGGCTGCGCAAAATGCTGCATGAATATCTGGAGCTCTCGTGTACGGTGCTGGTCGGCAGCAGCATGCAGCCGGGCGGCGCCGGCATCAAGGAGGCATTCTGGCGGGCAAATGCAGCCGTGTCGCAGTGGTTTTATGCATCGCATGACGGTGTGCTGCTGTGGCGGCAGGATATGGAGCAGACGAGGCAGGACAGCTACAGCCTGTCCGGTGTGCGTGCGGAGCTCAGCGAAATTCTGGTTTCCGGCACGCCGGAGGAGCTGGAACGAGTGTTTGCGCGGCTCAAAACCGATATGCAGCGGCTGGCGCTCAGCCGTTCCACTGTGCGTGCGATCGCGCTCGAGCTGCTGTACATCGTGCAGGAGCATTTCGAGCGCAATGAACTGCCGATACGCACGGTACTGACAAACAGCTGCCGCAGTTATGAGGAGCTGCTGCACATGGAAACGTTGGGCGAGGTAATCGCATGGCTTGACGCGCTTCGGCAGGATCTGTCTGATTTTCTCCTTCGAGAGAGCGAAAAAGGCGGTGCGAAGATCGTCGGCATGGCGCAGGACTGGATCGCGGCGCACTACCGCGAAGCAGCGTCCCTGCAGGAGGCGGCACGGGCGGTCAGCCTGAATCCGTCGTATTTCAGCACGCTGCTCAAGAAGTTTACCGGGAAAAGCTATACCGAGCTGCTGATGGAGTACCGTATTGAGCGGGCGAAGGAACTGCTGCTGCTCACGGATGCAAAGGTGTACCGCGTCGGACAGATGGTTGGCTATGAGGATAAATTCTATTTCAGCCGTATTTTCAAGAGGGTCACGGGCATGACGCCCGTCGAGTTCAAAAATCAGCGTCGGGAGGGATAGCGTTGCGGAAAAAAGGACTGCTGCTGCTGGCGGCGCTGCTCGCTCTGTGCGGCTGCACCGCGCAGAGCAATATCGCAGACGTCTCGCGCAGGACAATGCTTACCGTGGTGCTGTGGGACTACGACAAGACCAGCTATGACTGGAAGCTGATACGGGCGTTTGAGGACAGCCATCCCGATGTGCAGGTCGAGGTGGTCAGCTATCCGGATGCCTACTACGACCAGAAAATGCAGGCGCGGCTGCTGAGCGGCAGGCAGACCGATGTGTTTCTCTGCCGTACGATGGACTTGCTGTACAAGCTGTATGAATACGGCGTTGCGCAGCCGCTCGACGAACTGCTCGCGCAGTACGAACATGACCTGCGGGACAGCGCGGAGCTGGTGCAGATGCAGTTTGACGGACATCAGTACGGAATTCCCTACCGGCGGGATCGTTATGTGCTGCTGTACAACTGCGAGCTGTTTGACCGGGCAGGCATTCCGTATCCGAAGGAGCGGCTGACATGGGAGCAGGTGCACGAACTGGCGCAGCAGATGCAGAGCAGCCTGAGCGAGGGCGAATACGCGATGATGTCGCTGCCGATGGATATTCAGTGGCTTGCAACGGGAAAAAACGGCGGTTATGATAATGCGGAAAGCATGCGGCAGATCATCGGCTGGGTACAGCAGATGCAGCAGGAACGGTGCATGCCGCAGTACAGCACCTGCATCGCGCAGGATATACAGCAGCAGTGCTTTGAACTGGGGCAGTACGGCATGTACATCGGCGGTACGTGGTATCTGAATTATCTGATGACCGACTATCGGGCGGGGCGGTTTGATTTTCGCTGGGGCGTGACGGAAGCGCCGGTCTGGGCGGAGGACCAGAAGAGCAGCGAAACCGTTATCCAGACCGGCATGGGTATCTGCCGTTCCTCGCAGCAGCAGGAGCTGGCGTGGGAGTTCATCCGCTTTGCGGCTGGGGCCGAGGGTGCGAAGATCATGGCGGCGGAGCAGATGATGCCTGCATATCTGGACAGCGAGGTGGAGGAGATCTACCGGAACAGCTTTTACGGCGCGTATCTGGACCCGATGGTATATCTGGATCGGGAAACAGCGGTCGGTGCGTATCAGGATACCAGCAGGGAGCAGGAAATTCTGTGCGATGCCTTCCGGCAGAGCGTGACCGGGCAGAAGGATATCGATATGGCGCTGCGGAACGCGCAGCGGGAGATTGAGGCGCTGAGCAGTTGAAGACCACCTCCGCGCGACCGATTACGGCTTCCGTAATCAGCCTTTGGCAAATCTTGCGGGCACAGATTATAATGCTGACGCGAAAGACGCGGTGACAATGACGCAGCACCACCAGAACCGCAAATATGCGGACTGCTCGGCGGGTAGCCAGCGCGTGATTGCGGAGGTGCTCAGCGACATCGAAAACAACCTCGCCGAGCCATTCCGCGCCTGCGAGGGTCTGGAGAGCCGCCGCATGAGCATCAAGGAAGCGGCGGAGTACGTCGGGATTTACGACCTGAACTGTTTTTCGCGCCTGTTCAAAAAGATCATCGTCTGCTCGCCGAATAAGATATAATAAAAAAACTGGTTGCGCATTTTCAGACTGATTCCGTTCGCGCGGAAATCCTTACCTTTGTGCGGCAGAAAAATATCCCGTCGGACAACATAGACGGTGCAAGCCGCGCCGTGCAGGGTATATGCGTCTGTGCGCTGGCCATGAGCGGCGATGCGCTGTTCCGGTCCTTTGAGCGGTTTGAACAGCTGGCGTGAAAAGCAAAAAAGGCTCCTGTGTCTTGTGACACAGGAGCCTTTTGCACCACTGCTGAAGGACACAGCGGTACTATCTAACGGTAGCAGCACATGGGGAGCAGTGTTTACGCTCCGATGCCGAGCGGCGAAAAGATCAGATACATAACCGCAACGACCGCCGCGCCGGTGATCGCCCAGACCTTGCCGTTTTTCCAAGGGGTCATGTTCATGACCTTGGCGTCCGGCATCTTCCACGCCAGCTGACGCGGGCAGGTCTTGATGCAGATCGCATAGATGATGCACTCGAGCACGAACAGCGCGAATACGACGTACAGATAGTGGAACTGGCTGAAGAACGGGATGACCTTGGTCAGACCGTACAGCACGATGTGTACCGGGATAACGATCTTCGGCGCGATGGCGGGCGCCTTCTTGCTGAGCAGACCGAACAGAACGGCGGTCAGCAGCGGCATGGAGAAGAAGCCCCAGCACTCGTTGATGAAGTTCATGATGCCGGTGCCGAAGAACATGACGAACGGCGCGATGGCGATCGAGACAACGCCGACGATCGTGCCGAAGATCTGGCCGACCTTGACGACCTTGTTATTCGAGGCGGTCTTGCCCCAGATGGGCTGCCATACGTTGAGGGTGAAGATGGTGGACGCGGAGTTGAGCACCGAGTTGAACGAGGACAGGATCGCGCCGAACATGACGGCCGCAAAAAAGCCCATGAGCGGCTTGGGCAGCACTTTCATAACGAGCAGCGGGTAGGCCTGATCGGCAGCCATGCCGACCGAGGTATCCATCTGGCCATTAGCCGCCAGCAGCTGGAAGGCGATAATGCCTGGGAGAACGATGACGAATACGTCAAGGCACTTGAAGAAGCCGGCCCAGATCGCGCCCTTCTGGCTCTCAGCGAGGTTTTTGCCGCCCAGCGAACGCTGGATGATCGACTGATTGGTCGCCCAGTAGAACAGGTTGTTGACGAACATGCCGGTCAGCAGCAGCGGCCAGGGCACCTCCGGCGGGAGCGCGTTCGGCGCGGACCATGCGTTCATCTTTTCCGGCGTTGCAGAGATGAGGTGGTCGAGACCGGCCATGAAGCCGCCGCCGTCCAGCTTGCCGAGGGCGATGATGCCGAGGATCGGGATGGCGAAGCCGCCGATGATCAGGCCGATACCGTTGATGGTATCCGAGTAGGCAACGGCCTTCAGGCCGCCGAACACCGCGTAGCACATGCCGATGATGCCGGTGCCGATGCAGATGATGGTGATGGCGCTGAAGTAGCTGATGCCGAACATGCTCTCCAGATCAAAGATCTTGACCAGCGCGACCGCACCCGAGTACAGGATGGTCGGCAGCATGGTAACGACATACGCGATCAGGAACAGCAGCGAGAACAGGCGCATGGTGAAGGTATCATAGCGCATCTCGAAGAATTCCGGGATGGTGGCGATGCCGCCGCGCAGCAGCTTGGGCAGGAATACGAACGCGAGTACGATCAGCGCGAACGCGGACGTCGCCTCCCACGCCATCGTGCTCATGTTGCCCGCGAAGGCCTGTCCGTTCGTGCCGACAAGCTGCTCCGCGGAGAGGTTGGTCATCATCAGAGAACCGGCGATCACGATGCCGGGCAGACCGCGTCCGGCAAGGAAGTAGCCTTCCTTGGTAGACAGGTCGTCGTCGCGCGTCTTCCACCAGGACAGCACCGCGACGAGCACGGTGAACGCGATAAAGGTTGCGACAGTAAATGCCATTTTGCTTGTTTCCCCCTTGTTTTTTCTGTGTGTGTGCAAATATCGGATTTTTGGGTGCAGAAAACCGCCTCCCCTTGTTGAAGAGGCGGTTTTTTCCGCATATTTTAATGGAGAGAGGACCGGATCAGGAGGTTCCCAGACGCTTTTCTACCTCTGCGCGGCGCTCCGCTGCGTTTCCCGCAGTAACGACCGTCGCGTCGGTGGCGATGAATTTTTCGAGCGTCTTTCCGTTCAGCGCATCGACTGCTGCCTGCACGCCGAGATAGCCGACGTCATAGCCGTCTACCGCGACCGTCATGGTCTCCTGTCCGGCGAGGATCGCGTCGATGCCGGCCAGATTGCCGCCGATGCCGACAAAGATGGTATCCTTGTACGCCGGGAACGCGGCAGCTGCGCGGGCGGCGCGGCCGCCATATCATCGTTGTTCGCGACGATGATGGACACGCCCTCCGGGTGCGCCTGAATGATGGCCTCCATGCAGGTGACAGCCTTGTCCGCAACGCTGTCCGCGTACTGCGTTTCCGCTGAGAGATACTCGCCGCCTGCCTCTGCGATGCCCTGCTTGAAGCCTGCGATGCGCGCTTCGGACGTCGAGTCGCCCTGCACGCCCATGATGCCGATGGCCGTGATCTTGTCCCAGCCCTTGTCCTTCGCGGCCTCGACCGCAGCCTTGCCGCCCATCGCGGCGAGTTCCTCGTTGTTGAAGCCGACAAAGCTGAGCACCTTGTCCGAATTGATCGCGGTGTCGATCGCAACGATCGGCAGGTCAGTACCGGCAATCTGTGTTGCAACGGTCTCCGCTTGGAGCGGCGCCACGACCATGGCGTCGCAGTCGCTCGAGCTGAGCGTGGTTTCGATCATGGAGAGCTGCTCGTCATACGCGGTTTCCGAGCTCGCACCCAGAACATCGACCGTGACGCCCAGATCTTCGCCGGCCTGCTTACAGCCGTTGCCGACATACTGCCAGTACTCGGACGCGAGCGTTTTCAGAATGACCTTGATATGGTAATCCTGATTTGCCGTCTGCCCGGCGCTGTCATCGCCGCTCGTCTGCGCTCCGCTGCTGCCGCAGCCTGCAAGTGCACTTATCAGCATCGCACCGGAAACCAGTGCAGCAAGTAATCTCTTTTTCATAGTCGTTCCTCCGAAATCAGGTAATAACAGATGTAAAGTAGAAATGAAATGCTATCAGAAGATTTTTGGGGATATGCTGTTGACGGGATTATTCGTAATCCACCCATGCGGAACCCTTGTCTGCGGATTCCACGCACTTTTCGATCCATTTGATGCCCTGTGCGCCGGCCTTGACGTCCGGATACCAGAAGTCGCCGTAGACACCCTTGTCTGCGTCCGCCATGGCGACGGCGAAGCGTGCGTACAGGTTGCTCCACGCCTCGAACAGACCCTCGGCATGGCCGCCGCCGATGCGGTCCTCGACGCGCGCCTCATCGGTCAGGTAGCCTGCGCCGCGCTCGAGCACGCGGGACGGCTCGCCCTCGATCTCGTACAGCATCTGGTTCGGGCGCTCATCGTCCCACTCGAGCGACGCCTTGGAGCCGACTACGCGGATCTTGTGATAGTGGCGTGCGCCGCTGTTGATCGAGCTTGCCCAGCAGTAGACCTGCGCGCCCGCCTGCACGCTCTCGCTGCCCTTGAGGTTCATGATGACGAAGGCGTTATCCTCGAGCTCGCGGCCCTCGACGAACGAGCGCTTGGTGCACATCAGATTGTCGATCTTCATGTCCGGGATCATCGCCTCGATGATGAACAGCGGATGCGTGCCGACGTCGCCGAGCGCGAAGGACGGGCCTGCCTTGGACGGGTCAAAGCGCCATTTTGCGGACGGAACCTTGTCCTCGATCTTGAAGTTGTAGCCGCCGAAGGCGAAGCTCATGTTGATGACGCGGATCTCGCCGAGATCGCCGTTTTTGATCATCTGGCGCGCCTGCTGAATGAGCTGGTGGCCGGAGTAGCCGTAGGTCACGCCCACAACGCGGTGCTTTTCCTCCGCCAGCTTTACCAGCTCGTCCGCCTGCTCCGAGGTGAAGCACAGCGGCTTCTCGCAGACAACGTGCAGACCGGCCTCGAGCGCCGCCTTGCAGACCTCGTAGTGCATGCCGTTCGGGGTCGCGATGGAGACTGCCTGTACACCGTCCGGGCGCTTGGCCTCCTCGACGAACATGGTCTTATAATCAGGGTAGCAGCGGTCAGCGGCTACATGCAGCTGCTCGCCGAAGTCCTTGCCGCGCGCCGGGTCGATGTCGAATGCACCGGCGACCAGCTGGAAATTGAAGTCGCGCAGCGCTGCCGAGCGATGGATATAGCCGATCTGGCTGCCGCGGCCGCCGCCGACCATGCCCCAGCGGATGGGATTTTTTACACGCTTTTCACCGTAATACATCAGAAATCCTCCTTGAATTTTGCAGTAATAACAGTAGTGATAGATGATGGAAAATGAAACAAAGAAAGAAGAAGCGGGAGCGCGGGAGGGGAGTTCCGTGCTCCTGCTCCAGAGGGAACTTAAATTTTATACCCGACCGACTTGAGGTAATCTACGCTCGCCTTGACGTCGCGCAGGCTGGTGTCGGAATTGCGCGGATCGCGCTCCTGCTCGATCGTGATGTAGCCTGCGTAGCCGATGTCGGAGAGCGCCTGCTTGATGGCCGGATAATCGAGCGAGCCGGTGCCGATGGGACACATCGCGCCCTTGCCGCAGCCGTCGAAGAAGCGGATGCGTTCGCCGAGCACCTCGCGGTAAACGGTCTCATTTACGTCCTTGAAGTGAACGTAATCCAGTTTGTCTGCGTACTTTTTGAGGTATTCTACCGGATCCATGTGCGAGTAATACAGGTGGCCGGTGTCCAGACACAGGCCTGCGACCTCATACGGAATATCGCGCACGACCTTTTCAATCTCGTCGGCGAATTCGATGTAGCCGCCTGCGTGCGGATGGATGACCGGACAGACACCCCACTTGTTTGCACGCTCGCATACCGCGCGGACGTTTCCCATGAAGCGCGCCCATTCCTCGTCGGACAGGCGCGGCGCGGTGTCCGGATGGCCGGCGGCGTAGTCGCGCTCGTCGTGGCCCCAGTCCATGACCGTCATGTACGGCGTCGGGAACTTCTGGCCGTTGTGGGTCTTGAGCACCGGCAGCTTCGGATCGGTGATGAGGCGGCAGATGTCGTCGACCGCGTGGAGCACGCTCTCCTGATTATCCGGGTCGAGCAGATCGTGGAAGATGGTGCCCGCCACAATGGCGAGACCGTTTTTCTTCAGCTCGTCCGCGACCAGCTGCGCATCGATCGGAAGATAGCCGTAGGGCCCGAGCTCGATGGCGCTGTAGCCGGCCTTGCCGGCCTCCTCCAGCACGCGCGTCCAGGGCGGCAAATACGGATTCTTGGGGTCGTCTACGCCCCAGCAGCAAGGTGCGCCGCAGATCTGAATGCTCATAATATCAAACTCCTTTCACGGGTTTCGTGAGATTTTTCTTTTGTTTTGATGATATTATTATACTATTCCGCGGGTATCGATGTTTCTTTGTTCTTGCGTTTTGTTTTTTGATTTCCGCAGGAATATTGCACAAAAAGCGGCGCGTCCGTTTTGGTTTATACGCATTCTTGCGGTCGATGGGAAAATGCGCTATACTATATCCATATTCCGTACAGGAGGATCAGCCCATGTCAGAACCGCTTCGCTATGCCTCCGGCCAGACGCCGGAGTTGCTCTACGCGACTCGACAGACCGTCGCGTCGTCGACCGTTACCCGCGCCGTGCACCGCCACGAGCGCTTCACCGAAATGCTGTACGTCTATCAGGGCGCGGGGCAGTACATCGCGGGCGGATACAGCTACCCCATCCGCACTGGCGATATTCTGCTGTATAATCAAGGTGATCTGCACGAGGTGACCTCCTCGCTGTATCACGAGATCGGCACGTTCTGCTTCGGCATTTCCGGTCTTCATCTGCGCGGCCTGCCGGAGGGACATTTTACCCGGGCGGAAACCGGTTTCGTCCGCCCGGCGGTCGACGAGATCGACCATATCCAGTCGCTGTGCGAGATGATCTACGAGCACGCCGAGCGCCGCACCGGATATTCGGACGAGATCGTTTCGCATCTGCTGCCCGCGCTGGTGCTGCTGGCCGCCAGTCTGCCGCCCGATGCGCGCGCCGCCGACCAGCCGCATAATCTGGTGCTCGCGAACCGCATCCGCCAGTATATCGGCACGCATTTCACCGAGCAGCTCACGCTCGAGGACATCGGCGAGGCGCTCTCCATGTCGCCGTACCATCTCGCGCATATCTTCAAGGACATGACCGGCATGTCGCCTATTCATTATATGATCCGCTGCCGCATCGGCGAGGCGCAGAACCTGCTCATTTCGACCGATTACAGTGCAACGCAGATTGCCGCCATCGTCGGCTACACCAACGTCAACCATTTCAACGCCATTTTTGCAAAGCTGGTCGGCCTGCCGCCCATCCGCTACCGCAGGAGCTATCTCGAGAATATGCAGGGCCGCAGATTGCAGTAGTACAGTAACGCGACAACCGAATTTTCGTTGATGTATTATCTATATATAATGAAAAGAAGGGAGAATCATGTCGGAAAAGTGCTTTCTCTGTGTCTGCCGCGGGAGACGCGGGCCGAGCAGGCAGATAATCGAGTTCGGCGTTGACAGACTGCGGCCACGATGCTCTGTGGTGGAAGACCTTCTTCGCAGCTCTGGCAGAGGCGATTATCACGGCCCGCTTTCCATCGAGGTCGAGGATCCGCTGATGCCGAACAATCTGGTTGCGATCCAGAAGTCCGCAGTAATTTCTGAATAATCTGAAAACCTCCTTTCTCACGCGAATGAATGTGTGAAAGGAGGTTTTCACTGCCTGACAAGGATAGACAGGCTTGGTTGGATATGCCATTTATCAGGGAATTATTGATTGAGATGATCAAAAACTACATATTTCGAGCGAATATCTTGGTAAAATGGAAAGAGAACTCTGGGAGAATAGAGGGGGATTTGTATCGTGGAGTACGAAAAATGTCTTGAGAACGAGGAGGATGACAGATGGATTATGGTATATTGATCGCTGCTCTGAAGGTAAAGCAATGCCTTACGGATCTGGAGAAGCATATTTTGGATACGTGGAATGAAATTCAGAAAATACCATTTGACCGTGCCTCTGCACAAAAGCAGGTTATACAGAATAACGTAAAATATCCTGATATTTTTGCCGCAATAAGTGCGCGTCCAACAGTAAATATTCGTCATTTTACCCAAGTAACGGAATCTGATATACAATATAACCTGAAAGAGCAATTGACGGCACTTGCACTGAAAGAAGGGTGGCCAGCCGAGCCGGGAAGCAGCAAATGATGCGGAAGGCGCAACAGGAAAATGATGATTGAAATCTTTTGGTTACAGGACGCCGTCTTCTGCGAAAACATTCCCAAATCGGATTACATACGAGAAAAATAAAATTATATTCCGAAATCGGAATATAATTTGAAGAACGTCATAACGTGCGCTATAATGGAAACACTATAAAGCGCGGTGAGTGCGTTGGTAGAGCGAAAAGAATATCTGGAGCAGCTGAAGGCATGGAAAGACGAGCAGGTTATCAAAGTCGTGACCGGTATCCTCCGCTGCGGTAAGTCGACCCTGCTCTCACAGTATCAGCAGCAGCTGAAAACAACCGGTATTACGGATGAACAGATTGTTTCCGTTAGCTTTGAGGAACTGCTGGATTACCGAAAACTCTATTCCTATTTGAAGGAGCGCCTGTGCGCAGAGAAAACAACCTATAAAAACCTCCCCTGCGTCGGCAGACGCAGGGGGCAGAGAGGGAAAATACTATGGGTGTATTTGTAAAGAAAGCGCTTAGCGCTGAATGCGGCCGGAGCCGTCGCCGGCTATGCGGTCGCTTCGGCCTCGATGCCATCGTCGTCCGGTTCTTTGAGGCAGGGAAAGGCTGAAAGCACGGGATATATCGAATAAAAAGCTCCAGCCCTGTCGCCTTGACAAAGCCGGAGCGTATGCTATTATATAAATATAAAGGGACACTGCTACAGCAGTCAGACCCTAATTGATCAAAAACTTAAAGTAGTCATTGACCGTTTCGGTGCCTACCCGAGCGGTCATCGCGCTTTTATACAGAAAATGTACAGCAGGATGACTGCTCTGTCGGATGTAATCTGCATCAGACAGGGCAGTCAGAATATCGAAGTTATACCCTTTCCAGGCGTAAAAATCGGTTGCTTCATCAAATTTCTCTCCCTGTGAAAACCGGGAAAGGTAATCAGTATCACTGTTAATTCACGCATTGCATCATGTGCATTGATGTTAGCCATACTCTCGTCCTCCATTCTGTATTGTAACTATATTTATTTCTCCGCGGCTTTTCTTCCAGGATGGGAGAGTGCCGCGGAGAATTTTTTGCGAAGAAAGAATTGCTATAGCTTTTGTAATTCCGGGAAAACCTTTATCTAAGAAAAAAATACAATATTAACATGAATATCATGAATATAATATTGGAGGCTGTGAATATTCCCAAATACCTTCCTCTCAGATTCCTGTTTTCTTTTGCAATATATTTGAAACTTATCAGGCTTGCCATGGATGCAATCAGAGTGCCGAGACCTCCAATATTGGTTCCGACAATTAAAGCCCGGTAATTATCTGTAAAGCCGGATAAAAGAAGCGCAGCGGGAACATTGCTCATAATCTGACTGGCAAGAACAGCAGTAAGTGTTTCCCTTCCTGCCATGATTCTTTCCAGAAAACTGCTGAATTGCGGAATCCTTCCAAGGTTGCCGATAAAAATAAATAATGCGATAAAGGTGGCAAGCAGGGAGTAATCCACCCTGCTTATATTTTCCCTGTTTCTTAGCAGCGTATATATAAGAACCAATACAAGAGGAATCTGGTATGGAATGATACGTGCAACAGTGAGCAGGCAGATTGTAAATAAGATCAGGTAAGCGGCCAGGTATTCCATGTTAAGTTCTTTTCTGTCCGAGAATCCCAAAAGAGTTTTATCTTTTTCGGAACCGCATACGTGAGGTGCTTTGGCAGCGGCTGCCTGTATCCATATCAGAAGAAGGATAAGTGCTGTGGCAGAATAGGGAAGCATCAGGGTTATTAATTCTGCCGCGGACATCCCTGCTCTGGCATATAGATAAAGGTTCTGCGGATTTCCGATTGGTGTGAGCATGCTTCCGAGATTAGCAGCGATTGTCTGCATGGCTACTATTTTAAGAAGCCAGTAATTGCCCAGTTCCTTTGGCAGTCTATGCACAATGATCAGTGCAAGAGGAACAAAAGTAATCAATGCCACATCATTGGTGATCACCATTGACAGGAAGAAACATAAGAGTACCAACAGCCTGATCATACCCGCAGTTCCCGATGTTCCCATCAGCAATTTTTGGGCAAGAATATCAAAAACACCAACAGCCTTCAAACCAGCTACAATTGCCATCAAACAGAAGAGGAGCCCGAGAGTCCTGAAATCGATATAAGTAAAATAAGCCTTATCCGGTCTGACCCAGAACATAGAAAGAAGCGCCAGGATCACTGCAATTGACAAAACGGTTTCTTTCCTGAAAAAAGCATATAATTTTTGTAACATAATATTTCCTTTCCGGTCTGATACGACCGCGTATAAGTATATCACAGAAACATCCAGCAAAAAAAGAATATCATTTTGTATTGTGGATTGTGTTTGCGATTACCGCCTCATTCCTGTATAATAAAAATGTTATCAATGGCGACATCAAATGTTTCAAAACTGTTTGACCATGCTGCACACAACGGTTCCAACTATCTGAATGGACACTGCTTTGTGAGAGTCATGTTATGCGTACCTGTCTGGAATGGGGATAAAGTATCTCATCTTTCCGTTCCTCTTGGCTATCGTATGTGGTAGAAAAAAGAGTCTAAACTGGAACTGGCAGCCTCCATGATCCGGCAGGTTATGCCTGAATTTCACAGCAAAGATCATGTCATCATCCCTTGTGACAGCTGGGATACAAAACACAACCTGCTATCCATCGTTGATGAATATCCGAATCCGGATCTGATTGGCAATGCAAGGAGTGCTTCTGTCATGTATGATCTTGCTTATGTCCATCTTTTTGTTTGTAAAATTTCTGAAAATATTCTGGTGAAATGGTAGTATAATACGGAGAATGTAAAAAACGTAAGAGAGTAAAAATGAAACTACCGGATAAATTAGCACCGTTTCTGGAATTATTGCACATATACAGAGAAACTGGGTGAGAAAACAGGGAAAGCATATCGGATCGATCTAAGCAGTGTTTTGTTTTTGTCGCCTGTGAAGAGCAAGACAAAGAGAAGCTTGAGGAATATATTACGGAATTACATAAAAAATACAAATAGAACAGAGATTAAAAAAAGTGGATATTTCGTTGGCAATGGAAGAGGCAACGGAAAAAAATACTTTTATGAGAACCGATTTCCTTTCCGATGCATCTAATAAGTGTAAAAGTAAACATGAGTAGTAATCCGGCTGGACAAAAGGAGAAGACAAAGTTATGACAAAAGATGTATTT